>Ga0315284_10000038_pt1 | contig 183524 bp, 198 predicted proteins | sample YL17G09_16_MG_FD_203696 | JGI IMG/M metagenome (GOLD analysis project Ga0315284, IMG submission 203696) | Sediment microbial communities from Yellowstone Lake, YNP, Wyoming, USA - YL17G09_16 | ecosystem: Environmental > Aquatic > Freshwater > Lake > Sediment | place: USA: Wyoming | collected... | reverse complement strand
CAAGAGCAATGAACGCAACAGTAATGACATTAGTAGGAGCAAGAATGATGAACGGAAGCCTAGACCTAAGCCTACAAGGAATGAACACAACAATAGGACTAAAAGCAGCCACCACAACCGTTGATGCCACTAACACAGCACAAAACAACACAATACTATTAGAGGTTGGAGCAAGAGCAATGAACGCAACTCTTATGAGCGAAGTAGGAGCAAGAGCAATGAACGCGACAGTAATGACATTAGTAGGAGCAAGAATGATGAACGGAAGCCTAGACCTAAGCCTACAAGGAATGAACACAACAATAGGACTAAAAGCAGCCACCACAGTTGTTGATGCTACTAACACTGCACAAAACACTACCATAGCCTTGAAGGCTTTGACAGGCAATTGCCCTGAAGGAGAATACGTAGAAAACACTACTACGAGCGGAGTACAATGCAGCGCAGTAGCTGCTAGCAGCGGAGGAAACATAAGCGCACAAGGACCAACAGCAGGCTACATAACACAATTCCAAAACGGAACAATAATCAACAACTCAATAATATTCCAGAACGGAACCAGCGTCGGCATCGGGACGACGGCGCCAAATAAAAAATTACACATCTCAGAAACTGTAGCAGGTTTAACATATGGTCTTAAATTGACAAATAATTCTACTGAAACCTTGAACTATGGAACAGGAATTCTTTTTCAAGCAGCATTAAGCGGCGGAGCGAATAATGGTAAGGGTGCTATTGCATATGCAATGATTAACGGTGATTATTCGTGGGGCCGGGGAGATATTGTTTTTCTCCAGAATAGTGAAGCTTCTGCAGCAAATCCTACCTTAAGCGATACAAAAATGATTATCACAAATGCTGGCAACGTCGGCATCGGGACGTATAGTCCGGCGGCGAAGTTGGATGTAGTAAGTGCTACATCTGACACACTAAATTTAAGGGGGCCAGGCAGTGGTACGCTTAATATAAATCTAGATACTTATGATGTTGGAGCTAATCCGCATAGTGCAGCTATCAAGGCTATAGATGATGACTACTCATCACATCTAACATTCTCAACAAAAGTTCCAGGAGCCATCGGTAATACTTTAACAGAACGTTTGAGAATCCAAAGCGGCGGCAACGTCGGCATTGGGACGACGACGCCTTTGGTTAGGCTAAACGTGGTGGAGGACGCTGCATATACTTGGCCTACGCTTGGAACTGCATCGGGCAATTTATTCTTAGCTTCTACGGATAATCTCTGGGGAATGTTTCAGGGTGTTGAAACTGGTAGCGGTGGCGGATGGATACAAATAATGCGAAAAGACTCCGCCACGGCTTATAACTTGGCACTGCAACCAGTCGGTGGCAACGTCGGCATCGGGACTACTGGTCCTGACGCTCCTTTGGATGTAAATAGCACTGCTGGTCCTCAACTCAGGTTAACTTACACCGATGGCAGCGTTTATTCCAATTTCACCACTGATGTCAATGGTGACTTGAACATCAGGGCTAGCGGCGGGGACGTGATTATAATGCTCGGCTGATGCGAAAAATATTATTTTATCATAAGTTAATTTAGTATTAACTTCATAAAATGAACCTCCTCGCCCTAAAGGGCGAGGTATCATGCAAAGGAAGTAACTTTCCTTTGTTGCACAAAATTCCAAGAACCCTGAGATTCAGCGATGTAATGCTGAATGGTTTCAGCAGTCACATTTCCAACACTGCGGAAGAACTTTCCGGGACTCCAGAAATGTCCTTTACGGAAATGCTTTCGCAACCAAGGATGTTGCCTAAAAAGTTTATAGGAAGAAATTCCCTTAAACAACTGAAGAGCCTTACTAACACTCATTGTCGGAGGAATTTCAACAAACAAATGCACATGATCAGACATAACTTGAAGCTCATAAATTTCAAAACCATAACGAAGGGCAATTTCATAAAGAAATTGCTCACAGTCCTGACGGACTAAAGCAAACTTAAAAGGATCCTTAGCATACTTCGGTCTCCAAACCAAATGGTAAGCATTTTGACCGACACCATGCCTAAAATTGTTCAAACCTTTCATTTTCGTTGCCTCCGCGCAACGAAGAATTTTATAGCTCACGCTAATATGGTTTAGAATGGTGCGTGCGCCGATTTCGTTGCGCACCACCTTTTATGATAAGAAGATTAGAAAAAACTTATGGAGGCATAGGCTACCATTGCCCTAAAGGGCAAGGTATCCTTTATATGTAATGAATCAATGTCTAATGCCAGTAATTTATAGATAATCATAGTCCTCTTCTTTGGCTTCAGCCACGCAGAATGGCTGCAGGGTGTTGCCGCAGGGATACTCCTGAACCTGCTTTACTATAGAAGCAAGAATGTAAGCAGCTGCGTCGTGGCGCGTGGAGTAGTGAACGTTTTGCTGCTTGTATGAATTATTCTTCATTAGGCTGGGAGAATGGTGTTTGTGTTAATTTTTTTTGAACTCCTCAATGCTTCTAATATTCTCAGGGATTGTGTCCAAGCCTGATGCTTTTGGAGTGCTGTAATCTAGGAATGGAAAATCATCAGTGTTCAGCCTTCCGTTTCCAGCGTATTCCTTGAGAGCAGTTTCATTGAATAAGAATATGCTGAGCAGCTGGCTCTTATTGCTTATGTTCATGATTTTTAAGTCTTCTGTGATTTTGACATCTTCAAAGGCTTTCTTTATGCTGTCCTGATTAATTCTTATTTCTGTATCGGAGCCAATAAGGATTATCTCGTTAACTACAAGCCAGGCGGTGGTGTGTGGGAAGACTGAGGTAAAAGTCCTGATTATTGTCTTGAAATCAGAGTTAGACACGCGATACATCGGAACCCATTGGGCAGCCACGCCTCCCGGCCTTAGTCTTTTTTTTACCAGCTCAAAATACTCCTTGGTGAAGAGGTTTCCGGAGCCAGCAATGAATGGGTCCATGGGCTCTGCAGAAATCACATCATATTGTTGGTCAGTTTTTAAGAGATAGTTTCTTGCATCATCAAGTATCAGGTTATATCTGATATCTTTTGAAAGGTTATAATTAAAGTTTGAGAACAATTGTGACGCCTCCACCACCTCGGGAGATATTTCTACAACATCAATGGCTTTGACAGGGTAGAGCGTTGCTACGCCAGCGCTCATGCCAGTGCCCAGCCCGACAAACAGGATTTTTTCCGGGTCGGGGTGGTGCAGCAGAGGAATGTGGGCTAATAAGCGCTGGGCCTTGGCATTTATTAAATCAGTTGAGCCTAGGCCTCTGCCATTTATTTGCATGATTAAATCGTTCCGCCCCGGGGAATTAGATATTACGCTTACGTCAACTGTTGCGCTTACTCCTTCCTTGTAATACAATAAATTTTCACCAGCATTCTTAAATACATCCCTGCTTAAATAAGTATTCATCAATGGGAGACTCAACATTACTGCGATTACGATTATAATCAGAGTATGCTTCAAAGCTCTCTTGATGTTTTTGCACATCATCAAAAGGACTATGCACAAAGCAAAGTTTATTACGCTGACTAACAACACGCTCGTCTGAATTTTGAGAAAATTCAGGAACAAAAAGCCGGCTGCAAAAGTGCCTATTATTCCTCCAAAAGTATTAATAGAATAAACATTGCCCACAGTCTTACCTAAGAGTTGGGTGTTCCTTCCCAGTATCTTGCTGACCAGAGGAAAGCTTATGCCCATGAAAACAGCCGGAATCAGAATGATGAAGTACTTGGCCAGCTCCGAATACATGCCAAATACATTGATATAATTAAAAAGTATGAGTGACAAGATTGCGCCAAGTCCTATGCATAACTCCACCAGGGCGAACATGAAAGTGAGTCTCTTCTTGTTGTTAAGAAAGTTGGAAAAAATCAGGCTTCCTGTCGCAATACCATAAAGGAAAGTCGCCAGTACAACAGCAAATGCATAAACATGAATGCCAAAGACGGGGATAAGCATCCTCGTCCACAGGATTTCATATGCAAGGCTGGCAAAGCCAGACAGCCCGAATGCCAATAAAATCATGTAAATTACGGGTTTGCTGAGCAGCCCGTCCGAGTCGGAGTTGGTTTTTCCATGCTTCGTAGCCTCGGCTCGTGCTCTGTTATTTTTATCCTCTGTTAGCTTGCTCGTTGCGTTTTTTGCTATCCTCTGGTTAATCATAACAAACCCTATTGCGACAGCGAAGTTAATAAGGACTGCAAAGTAAGTTGTGAGCACCAGCCCTGCAGATGGGATTAGGATGTAGACGCTGGCAAGCACACCTGCAACTCCACCATACGTGTTTAGGGCGTAAAGCATACCAACATACCCGCCTACTTGCCCCACTCTTTTCACCATGAACCTAGCCAGGACGGGCAGGGTTGCTCCCATGAGCGTGGTCGGCACCAACAGTATGATAAAGCCCAGGAGGAGCATGCCTGAATTGTGCATAAAAAAAGAAAATTCGAGGTGCTTGCTCAAAAACACGTATAATAAATATGCCTTTTTTATGATAAATGGAAAAAGAATAGCGTACAGGCCGATGCCGAGTTCTAAAAGGATGTAAGTGTTTAAAGGGTTCTTTTTCTTGTCAATGTACTTGCCAAACAAATAACTCCCTAGCGCAAGGCCTGCCATGAAAGCAGCAACAACAATTGTAACAGCATAAATGGTTATGCCAAACATATAACCGAGCCACTTAGCCCAAACAATCTGATAAATCAAGGCTGAGAAGCCTGACAAAAAGAAAAGCACTAGTACCAAGTGATATAACTTGCTCCCTTTCATATCACCCGCCTCGTCTAATCTTCGGTTTGACATTCTGCTCTGCGAATAGGTGGATGATTTATAAATTTATCTGCAAAAAAGGGCGGCGTTTATTCCAACTTCACGACTGACAGCGCCGGTGACTTGAACATCAGGGCTAGCGGCGGGGACGTGATTATAATGCTCGGCTGATGCGAAACTATTTTATACTATTAATTTATTCTTTATTCTTATAATGAAAGATCACCTACAAACAAAACATCACTCTCAGATGAAAGATGACAAAATGAAACATTACCTGATTCCATTCATTGCTTACCTATTGATGGCTTTAGTAGCTGATTTTTTCCTGAAGAACGATTACCTATCATATGGCTTAGCTATGCTTGTAACAGGAGCTCTGATTTTATTTTTCTGGAAGAATTACCAGCTTAAGTTCAAGCCTGAGTTTTGGGCTTTACTCACAGGCATCGCAATCTTTCTCAGTTGGATTCTCTTAGAAGGAAAGTATCCTCTACTATTAACTGCAGAAAAAATTATTCCCTCCGGAACACTGCAAACCATTACCAAAGTTATCGGCTTTGTAATCATAACACCAATTATCGAGGAGCTCTTCACCAGAGGATTCCTCATAAGATGCGTGGTGAGTGACAATTGGAAAAAGGTGCCTCTGGGCAAGTTCACATGGCTCTCATTCATAATAACCGTGTTGTTCTTCGGCTTAAGCCACGCAGAATGGTTACAGGGCATTGTTGCAGGCGTGCTGCTTAACCTTTTGTATTACAGAACCAAGAGTGTGAGTAATTGCATAATCGCGCATGCCCTGTGCAACCTATTGTTCCTCTTTTAAATAGAAAAGTATAAATAGCCATTAATAATAAGCAGTTCTGTGGATAAGAAAATGTGGCTTAAAGTTTTCATAATGCTGATAATTAGTTTATTGAGCATTTTTTCCGTGTACGCAGCGGTTTGCACATGTAATGCAGACTGCTGCTGCAGCGGATTGAAACCTGACTGCGAGATTGGTGGATGCCAAATCAGTGGAAGTAATGATGGTTTGTGTGTGCCTGAATTCTCTGGCTATGCAAGCATTGCCGCTCTCTTAGGCGCAATAGGAATACCTGTTTTAGTCTCAAGATTCAAGAAAAGAAAAATTTAAGGAGCATCCATGTAAAATTCTGTTCTCGGGTAGACTAAAGCTTGTTCCATGTGAACTCTTAATCCGAAAATAGCTGCGTCTACATTATCAGGTGCCCAGGCATAAAGGCTTAACTTCTCGTAGCCAGTAGTGTTATGCAACAATAGTATGTTCCGCTTGAATTCTATATTCCGCCCTCCGCTACGAGGATTACTTTTAAGCCAGAACACAGCTATATACGCGCTACCGGTCTCGCAATGGATGCAATTAACATAAACCGAGAAATCATATAAGTTCCCAGGAATTATTTTAAATTCATCAGAGTTTAATTGCGTGAAGCCGTAATCTGAGTCATCCACATCCACATAAATGCATTTCTTCCCTGCAAAACAATTCTGCGATGAATAATTAAGTTTTCCATTATGCCTCCAGTTGTTAGGTGAGCCGCCGCCACCCGACTCAAATCCTATGTTTTTAATGTCAGGCCTGATGGCTTTGGCTAATAGAAATGGGTTTTGCTCGCCAGAAGAATTGAGCCAGTAGTCAGATAAATACCATTGAACATTTGAACTATTAATTATACCCAAGCTCGCCTTATATTCAGTCATATTCATAGTAGTGATGTCCGGCTTGTAATTAAATGCCGTGTTTTCGATCGTCACCACGGGAGCCTTGTTTACGGTTATCATAATGTTAAGTATCAGGAATAGTAAGGCGCCGAGTGCCAATAATAAAAGCAGCACTTTCAGGGCTTCTGCTAACCAGCTCTTCTTTGGAAATTTCTTCTCAAGCAGTGGCAGCACGATAAAAACAACGATTAGCAATGCTATTATGAGCGCTGAGAAAAGGATTATCTTAACTGCAACAGGCCATGTCTTGATTATGAACAGCAAAAGAAAAAGCATTATGAGCAAGGGCACAATCACTAATGATAGCATGAAGATTAAAGAATGATTTTTAGCCTGAACAGAATGTTTTTTTGTTTTGTCTTCTAATTTATGCTCTGCCATGCTGCCCCTAAGCAAAATAATAATGCTCCGATTATAAATTTTGTTATTGTTTCTTTGTTCTTGCTTGATTTCTACATTGCTTTGATGTTATTTCTTTCTCGGTTTGGAACTCTTTCTTGATTTGTTTTTCGTTTTCCAAATCCTCTTTTTGCACATCCTCTCGCTTGATAATATTCATCGCTAGCGACCAAAACATAATAAAATACAATATAAACAGTACCATTCCTGCATTGGTGTGATAGGCATTGAGAGCAAAGTCCCTGGATATGAATATTCCGATGATGAACAGCAGGTAGACCCGCAGAATATTTACTAGAAAGGTGCCAATTAATCCAGGGATGAAGAGCAGCAAGGCTTTCTTGAAGTTTATATGGTTCCAGTTAATGAGCACAAGGGCAGAGTAGGCCAGCACAAAATAGCCTAGGCTCTCAATCCCGGAGCAGGTGTCTGCAATGCCGAGCATGAATCCTGGCACCCCGAGGAAAGGTAGATTTGGATCGGAAAAACTGACTACTGGCTGCAAAAAGCTTATTTTCATCAAGGCATAATCCGAGTAAGCCACCAGCTTTGACAAGAACAGCCAATATCCTCTTATGAATGTGGCGAACCAGTACATGAAAATGGAATAAACAAATGAGAAAACCATCTCCCACTTTGCTTTCTTGAACAAGAGCTCCAGGAAATCAAGCCCGAAGATTGCAATGAACAAGCAGACCACAGCCAATGCCCTGAGAATAAATCCGAACTTGAAAATAATATTGAACAAAAACCCATTGTCCTGCTTCACAAACAATACCAGCTCATCAAAAGGAGGATAGCTCCACTTGAACTGCCTGAGCTCAGAGGTCTGTCTGTTAATATAAGTTGTCTGGGAAGTTATGGCGATGGCATCAGCGCATCTCTTAAATATTATCAAGGAGTTCTTGCCTTGCATTAAATAATTCTTATCAATAATTATGCTCATCCAGCCCTTGGCGTTAGTGTTAGCATCAGGGTTAGCACTGGGGTTTGCATTGGGCTTGAGGCCGGCGTACTGCGTAGTGATGTTAAATGCATTATTATTCACTTCAAGGGATACTACGCAGCCCTCATCCAGCACGCCATTATTATTAGCGTCCTGCCAGTAGCCATTCCAAACAATCTCTGCCTCTGCCTTGCCAGGAAGCTCTTCCAGCACCACTTCCCGCCTAAGCTTGTCAGAATCATCAGATAAGATATTGCTCTTGTCAGCTATAACGTCCAAATCACTCAATATCCGCAGGGCAAGCCACCGAGAAGAGTCAAAATTCACCCTGTTATCAACGCCCACCCCGCCAGAAAGAATCTGGTCATAGTCAATCTGGGTACTAAAAGCCAGTGCAAAAAAAATAATGGATAACGCGCTGAAAATAATTACTTGCTTAATATTTATCCTAGCGGGCTTATAATCCTTGATTTTCCTATAGGCAACAATCAATAATATCAGCACAAGGGCTGAGAAGGTTATGTAGAACCTTTGCAGGAGGAATACTGTCCTGAGCTTGAACTGATAGTCAACAGCATGAATGAATAATGAGAGTACTAATGGGATGACCAGCAAGATGATTAGGATGAACAGGATATACCTCTTAAAAGCCCAATTGATTCTCATGCCAATGCTCACACGATTCAGCATTTTGTTTTTTAATAAAAAGCTTTGCTTTTAGATTTTAGCTTTTAGGGCTTTTAGCAACCTTTAAGTATTACTTATATAACTCGTTAGTCCATGGTTAAGAAGGGGGAAAGATTGTTTAAGATAGTCTTGGTAATATTAGCTCTTCTATTTTGTTTCCTCCTTGTTTATAAGATTCATACTTCCTATCCTGACGATTTCGTTGATCCTGAGACTGCGACACTGGTCAATGCCACCCAGTATCCTTTTCCTTTGCACAATGATGAGTGGGCTCACCTCGCCCTAGGCCTGGCAATCGCCGAGGAGCACAAAACAGACTTCAACCCTTACCTCGGAGAGGCGGCCCAGGACAGGGAGATTGGGTTCCATGTCCTGCTCGCAGGCATTTTCCTGCTGCCAGGGATAAATCCTGTGCTTGACTACCAGTTCTTAGCTCAGATAATGTTAGTCATAAACGCGCTATTCCTGTTCTTCCTCGTCTCTAGGCTCACAAAAAACTATTGGATAGGGCTCTTCTCAATATTTTTCTTTGCCTCAATAAGGAGTAACACCAATCTGCTTGGCAACTGGTTCTTCGTGCCCGTGACCTTCACCCTTTGGCTGATATTCCTGTTCTTTTACTTCTTCACCAAATCTATTGGTGGCGAAGATAGCAATCTGGGCAGTAATAGCATCAAGAGCAGCAAGGGAAGTAGGAAAGCAAAAAGAGCAAGAAACAAGGCAGAGAAAAATGGGCTGCTTAGAGTGGTTAATGCTATGAGTCTCAAAAGCAAGGTTTTCCTTGTATTGACAGGGCTGGTTTTCCTCATAGCAATAATAATTTACCCACTGGCAGCAGCTCTCATTGGGCTTATAGCCCAGGTTTACATCCTAACTAGGCTTGACTTCATCAAGAAGAATCTCAAGTCAATGATTGCCTTTGGAATAATAGGCGCGATAATTTCATTGGCATTTGTCAGGTTTTATTTCTGGACCGGCAGCTGGACGGGCACGCTGGTCAAGTTCATCTCAGAGCTGGTCTTCAGGAAAGGATGGACTACAATAGAGCACACCTACTCGCTCCTAGGATTCTATGGACTAATACCCCTTGCGCTGGCAGCCTTGGGCGCAGTTTACCTCCTGCTAAGAAAGCACAACCTGCTCCTCATCATATGGCCTACGTTCCTCCTCTTAAATAGCATCCTGTTCATGCTCTTCAAGTTCTCCCTACTTCTTCCCTATCAAAGGAACTTTTTTCATCTGATGGTAAGCCTTGCCCCATTGTCAGCAGCAGGGCTGTACTGGCTATGCGACATCCTCATTACATTTTCCAAAAGATACGTGTTCAGGAAAAAGAGCTACAGCACTGCCGTGGCAGTCATCCTTGTCCTCGTAGTGCTATTCTTCACATTCAGGAGCTACTACAAAATCGAGCCAAAGGAATTCTCGCTGCAGAGAACAATAACAGAGCCTGAGTATCAGGCACTGCTCTGGCTCAAGGATAATTATGCGCCATACAATGTTGTCCTGGCAAAGCCTTTCCTCTCAATAGCAGTCTATCCTGTCAGTAGGAACCGCGTCATGGGCTTGATTCCATCCAGCATGGAAGGAGGGGCTTATGGAAGAATATATGACTTTTTTAATGGCAACTGCGAAATAAAAGAGAGGGTTGCCGCCCAAGGAAATGTGACTTTCGTAATCAGCACTGAAGAGATTGATTGCGGATTCCTAGGGCGAATATATTATAAGGACGGAGTGACGATCTATAAGATTTTGTGATACTGATCTGTGATAAGATTGTATGATAAGATTTGATGATATGACTGTGTAATAAAATTGTGTGATGAGGTTGTTTGAGTAATGATGAGAATCGCAATATTCCATGATTTCTTCGGAACAATAGGCGGAGGAGAAAAGCTAGTGATAGAGCTTGCCAGAGAGCTCAAGGCAGACATCCTAACTACGCAGTTGGAGCGCGACAACCTAAGGTTGATGGGTGCTGGCGATGTAAACGTAATAAGCATAGGCACCCCGTCGCGCTTTCCTGTCCTTAAACAGATAACTGCTTCATGGCTTTTCTCCAGAGCAGACTTCCCAGGCTATGACTTCTACATACTGAGCGGCAACTGGGCGATATTTGCTGCAAAGCACCACAAGCCAAACCTGCTCTACTGTCACACCCCTGTAAGGATGTTCTACCAGGCATATGATGATTTCAAAAAGGTGGCGCCGTGGTGGGCCAAGCCTTTCTTTGCTCTCTGGGTCAAGGTGCACAGGCATCTGCTGGAGAAGCAGCTAAAGCACATCCAAAATGTCGTGGCTAACTCAAAGGACTGTAGGAATAGGGTTAAGAAATATTATCACAAAGACGCAGCCATTGTCAATCCTCCGATAAGGCAGTACAGCTTCAGGAAGTATGGGAATTACTGGCTGAGCGTCAACAGATTATATCCTCACAAGAGGATTGAGCTCCAGCTAGAAGCATTTGCCAGGCTTCCGCAGGAGAATCTTGTTATCGTTGGCGGCGTAACTAGCGGAGACCATTCTGAGTCTTACATGAAAAAGATGCTGAAGGGCAAACCGGATAATGTTACTTTCCTGGGTGAGGTCAGCGAAAAGAAGCTTGAAAAGCTCTATGCTGAGTGCAAAGGATTCATTGCGACCTCGCAGAAAGAGGACTTCGGCATGAATGTGCTCGAGGCTATGAGCGCTGGCAAGCCTGTCGTTGCGATGAATGAAGGAGGATACAAGGAGACTATGATTAATGGCAAGACAGGCTTTCTTGTGAATGCAAATGCTGAGTATATTGTGAAGGCTGTAAAGAGCATTAGCAATAACCCTGCGAAGTTCAGGAAGGCTTGCGAGGAGCGAGCCTCAAAATATTCTGTAAAAATATTTATAGAAAAGATGAGGAAAGAAATCCATGCGAATAGTTGACATCAGCGCCTATTTTGTGTATCCTCCTATGAGCGGAGGCCAGGCGAGGATTTTTGGGTTCAATACAGCCATGTCAAGGTATGCAAAAATCGAGCAGTTCTCCTTCACGCCGGTAATTATGCGCAGGAAAACATTTGCTCATAACAAGAATTACTCCGAGCACATTTATCCTTCCCTGCTCTACACCTCAGGCGTTGTACTCCTCAAGATTTTTGGAATACTCAACTATGATTTCATAATCCCGTTCATTTTTAGGTTCAAGAGAATGCCTGGCCAACTGAAAGAGGCTCTGCAAAATGCTGACTTGGTACAGGTTGAGCATCCTTGGCTCTTGTGCTGGATTGCAAAGCACACAAACAAGCCTGTTGTCCTTGTTGAGCATAATGTGGAGTATGAGTTGCAGAAGGATTTCTTCAAGGGAAGCATATTCCAGGAATGCATTGTTAAGTCAATTGTTAAAACCGAGAAAAATGCTATTGAAAAGGCAAAAATGGTTTTTTCCATGTGCAAGGAGGATAAGGAAAAGCTTAGCAGGATGTATAGAATTGAAAAGAATAAGCTTTTTATTGTTCCTAATGGGGTGCTGCTTTCGAATTATACCTTAAAGCTCTCAAAGGAAGAAGCTAGGAGAAAGCTAGGGCTCAGAAAAAACAGCAATATAGTCCTATTTGTTGGTGCAAAGCACCCTCCGAATGATGAAGCTACCAGGTTCATAGAGAAAATCTTGGCTCCTAAGCTGCCCGAAATGCTATTCTTGATAGTCGGGAATGTCCGCAAGAGAAAAACAGTGAAGAATGTGGTGTGCACAAGCAGGGTCAATGATTTGCTGCCTTATTACAGGGCCGCGGACCTTGTCATAAACCCAGTGATGAGTGGAAGCGGCACAAACCTCAAGATGTTCTCCTACTTTGCCGATGGCTTGCCTGTCGTTACCACGAAAAAAGGCTTGAGAGGGATTGAAGCAACTCCTGGCAAAGACGTCTTGGTGTCTGATACGAATAATTTCTCAATCAGCATAGTAACCTTAATAAATGATAAGCATTTACAGGCTAATCTGCATAGGAATAGTAAAAGAATAGCTGAGAAATATGATTGGGCGATTATTACCAGCAAGGCTGTTAAACATTACTATAATCTCTTATAATTCAGGCAGGGTTTTGCTATGAAAGAATCTCTTAGGAATAATCTGAGAATCGTGAAGGACCTTACTATAACCGATTTCAAGCTTAAGTACAACCGCAGCGTCCTCGGATTTTTCTGGTCATTGCTAAAGCCATTGCTCATGCTAGCCACTCTCTACATCGTCTTCCATCAGCTGATAAAGCTTGATGTGCCGCACTACGAGCTTTTCCTGTTAATAGGAATTATTCTCTGGGGTTTTTTCACAGAAGCAACTTCTTACAGCATGAACTCCTTGAACAGGAATATCAGCCTCATAAGGAAGACTAACTTCAACAAGAAGCTCATCATCATAAGCACCAATATAAGCGCATTTGTCTCCCTTATCCTGAACTTGGTTATCTTCTTTTTCTTCATCATAATATTCGAAGCTGGCTTTAGCTGGCACCTTGTATTATTTGCTTTGCTGCTTGCTGAGCTCTTCATATTCTCACTTGGGATGAGCTTTTTCCTCTCTGCGCTTTATCCGAGATTCAGGGACTTAAGCCATATCTGGGATGTGCTCATGCAGGTAGGCTTCTGGGTTACACCCATCATCTATCCCGTATCCCTAATACCCAAGCAATTCCATAATTGGTACATTCTCAATCCCCTTGCAAGGATTATAGAGGATTCAAGGAATGCACTGATTTTTCACAAGTTGCCACCTATTGATTTCAGCTATCTAAAGCATGTTTCCATCACCTTCATAATCTGTGTCGGCGCCTTAATCATCGGAGTGATAATATTCAGCAAGAAGAGCAAAAAATTTGCAGAGCAGATCTGAGTTAGCAAAAATTTGAGTGAAAAAATGGCTAAAGAAGAAAACATAATTGAGATAAACAACCTTACCAAAATATTCCATATACCTCATGAAGAGAGGAGCACCTTGGCAGAGAGCATTATAGGAGCCATTAGTAAAGGTAAGATTAAGTATGAGAAACTCTATGCCCTGCGAGACATCAGCCTGGCGGTGAAAAAAGGGGACTTCCTAGGAATAATCGGGCCCAATGGCAGCGGCAAGACCACCCTGCTCAAAGTGATTGCTAGCATACTCCAGCCTGACAAAGGCAGCATCCTAGTTAAAGGAAAAGTTGTGTCCTTCCTTGAGCTTGGCATAGGGTTTGTCCAGGAGCTCACTGCCAAGGAGAACATTTACCTGTACAGCTCGCTGCTAGGCTTGGCAAGGAAAGATACTGACGAGAAGCTTGACGCAATCATTAGTTTTGCAGGCATCAAGAAGTTCATAGATACGCCTCTCAAGGATTTCTCTACAGGAATGATGGCGAGGCTTGCATTCTCAATAGCAAAAAATGTGGAAGCCGACATTTACCTGATTGATGAGGTCCTGGCTGTTGGTGACGAGAAGTTCCAGAAGAAATGTATAAAGGTATTTGAAGAGCTAAAGAAAAAAGATAAGACGGTAGTATTTGTTTCACATAATCCGGACTTGGTCAATAAGATATGCGACGAAGTAGCTTGGCTTGAAAATGGGGCGCTAGTGCGAAAAACCAAAGTAGATGCTGTAATAAAACAAGATGATAAGCAAGCATCATTAAGAAAAAAAGAGGAAACAGAAGTGAGCATCCTGCGAGAAAGGATAGAGCAGGAAAAAGAAAGGCTTGAAAAAGAAAAAAAGGAGCTAGAGCAGGAGAAACTCGAGATAGAGAAAATTAAGAAGCATGTGGTTACAAAAAAGGGAAGGCGCGGAACCAAGGAAATAGAGCTCGCCAGCGTTAAGTGCTATAATAGAAGCGGGAAAAAAAGTTGGGCATTTCGTACTGGGGAGCCAATCAAGATAGTCCTGTGTTATAATGCTAAGAAAAAGATTAATAAGCCAATGTTCGGAATCGGCTTCTATGATGATAACGGCAGATACATCTCAGGACCCAATACGATTTATTCAGACCTCAGAATACCATATGTCGAAGGCAAAGGCAAAGTGATATATGAAGTCAAATCATTGCCTCTTCTCCAGGGAAATTATTATTTTTCAGCAGCCATCCACGACCAATCAGAGACTAAATGCTATGACTGGCATGACAAACTTTATACTATTAAAATTGTGAACGGTAAAACAAATGAAAGATACGGGTTGATACAGATACCCTGTAGGTGGACGCACAAAAAATGAGTAGCAAACAAATAAGAACAAGTAAAGGAACAGAACCTCGCTTGGTAAGCTTCATCATCGTAAACTATAATGGCAAACAGTATCTGAAGAAATGCTTTGACTCAATACTTAAACAAGAATATCCAAAAGAAAAGATTGAAATCATAATGGTTGATAATGGAAGCTCTGATGATAGCATCTCCTTTGTCAAAAAAGAGTATCCTTCGGTCAGGATAATACAAAACCAAGAGAACAATTATTGCAAGGCAAATAATATCGGCATAAGAAACGCGGAAGGCGCATACGTTGCCTTGGTTAATAATGATGTTGTTTTAGATAAAAAATGGCTTATAAGCTTAGTTAAAGAAATAATCAAAGAAGAAAATATTGCTGGAGTAGGGGGGAAAATATACCTTTTAGATGGATTAATACAAAGCGCAGGACAGGTAAGAACACAAGAGTGGATGTGGAAAGATATTGGCATCAAAGAGGAGGATAAAGGACAGTATAATGAGAAAAAAGAGGTTATTGCGCTTAGCGGCTGTGTAGTTCTTTACAAAAAAGAAAGCTTGAATTTAATAGGCGGCTTTGATGAAGACCTTATCATGTACTATGATGAAGCAGACCTCGGGCTTAGGTTTAAAGAGAAGAATCTGAAGCTGGTATATGTCCCGAAAGCTGTTGCTCATCATAAGTTATGGGGAACTGTTACCGAAAAAACTCTTCGTTACCATCTTGCGAGGAACAGACTTATGATTATTGCGAAGCACAATCCTCAAATGTTACTAAGCATACTGCCCGGATCAGACTTGTTTATCAAGTACGATGAAGGCGTATTGAAAAAAGAGCTTCTCTTAATATTCGCTAAAGCGGGTTTTGATGAGGAAGTAAGCACGGTATTCGCAGATCTCCTGATAAATGCAAAGAGACACGTCTCAGCAGATGTGAAAACAAGGGTAACAACAGAGAAAGACAAGGAAATTGAGCAAAGAGACAATCTAATAAAATTTAAGGACGAACTTCGGGTAAAAGAAAGGGAAACGTCTAAACACCAAGATAAAATTATGAAACAAAGAGAAGAAGCCTTAAAAGAAAAAGATAAAGAAATAGATAAGCTTCACAGGGAAAGGGAAGAGTTAGAAAGAAAAAAGGATGAACAAATAAAACAAAAAGACAGGGAGATACAAAAGCAGAAAATCCTCAACCAGCAGAAAAAAGAGGAATTGCTCAAAATAATAGAAGAGCTTGATAACCTGAAGAAAGATTTAGAGCTCACAAGCCAAGAGCTGGCCTGGAAAAAGGAAGCCCTGGAATCTATTTATAATTCTAGATTATATAAGTATTTAGGCAAGCATGTTTGGGCTGTGCATAATAGGCTGAAGAGCCATGGCAAGAAAAAATCTTCTGAAAAAAATGGAAAAAGATAGATTTCGCGGCAATTTCATTGAAAAATTACGTTCACTCTTAAGCAGAAGGTCTGATAAAGAGCAAGAAGAAGAGCTTTCGCCAAAGAACATCCAGTCGCAAAAGCAGGGCACAACGATTGCCCTGGTCTCTGTGCCTGTCTGGACTATAGAGACGCCTCCGCTGAACATCGCATACCTGAAGGCATACCTGAAATCAAAAGGCCATTCTGTCAAGTGCTTTGACCTGAACATAGAGCTGTATCATAAGATTGAGCCTGAGCAAAGGATGTATTGGCAGTCATTGCATTACAGCAAATGGCAGGACAGGCAGAAATATGAAGAGACAATACTGTCGCGGGTGGTCGAGCCTCACATAAACTCTCTTGTCGACAGGATACTCTCTGTAAATCCAAAGATCATCGGGATCTCCGTTTATTCCGCATGCTTTGCAAAGACACTAGCAAGGAAGATAAAAGAAAGGAATCCTAGCATGCTCATCGTGGCAGGAGGCCAGGTCTGCGTCGACCAGATGCAGGGCAAGAACCTCAAGGCATCCAATAATATAGACGTCATCATCAAAGGAGAAGGCGAATTCGTGCTTGAGCGCGTAGCCAATGCTTTCTTAGCCAATGAAAAACTCGAGCCAGAAGAGTGCAAGGGGTGCTTCCTGAGAGCTAATGGTCATGATGGAGGGTTCATTGATTGCGGCGATAATCCCAGGATTGAGGAGCTGGATCAGCTTCCGTTCCCGGACTTTGACGACTTTGATCTCAGGCAGTACTATGCTGATTTCGAGATGACAATACCTTCCCCAAACCTGCCGATAATCCTGTCAAGAGGATGCAACAGCAGATGTGACTTTTGCCTTCAGAGGCAGATATGGGGCAACCAGATAAGGCTAAGGAAAGCAGAGAATGTCTTTTGTGAGATGCTCCATGACAAGGAAAGATACGGCATCACCGGCTTCGTATTCGCAGACCTGCTGTTGAACAGCGACAACAGGGAGCTGGAGAGGCTTTGCGACCTGATAATCGCGGGCGGGGTTTCCTTTTCTTGGTGGGGGAGCGCAAAGGTCGACAAGAGGATGACTCCTGCGCTGGCGGAGAAGATGAAGCGTGCCGGCTGCCATCACTTATCGATAGGCATCGAGAGCGTATCTGACAATGTTCTCAGGGAGATGCGCAAGCCGTCATCAGTCACTGACATAAAGGAGTTTATCAGAATAATCAGGAACGCAGGCATCACGATCGGCTCTAATATCATAATCGGGCATCCCGCAGAATCAAAGGAAAATTTTGAAAAGACACTTAAGTTCATAACAGAGATGAGAGCAGACCTCAAGGAGCAGCCGCTCCCGTCTGAGTGCGTAATATTTGAGGGAACTGACCTCTACTCCAAATACATTGGGAAAGAAGGCTTCAAATATGACAATGCCTGCGACTGGTCATTCAATGATAATACCTCTGAGGAGCGGAAGTCAAGGATTAAAGAGTACGAGATTCTCTGCCTGAAATTGTACGGCGATTTTGAGATGTTCGACAAAGACCTGAAACTGGAAGATTGAGAGGCTGTGCGTCGGCCTGGTGAAATATGGCATGTATCTATCTGACATTTGATGTTGAGGAATGGAGGATCCCTGAACATAACGGCTTGAAGCATCCACTGAATGCTAACACCGAATTCTCTAGGAAAGGCACCTTGAGACTACTCCGGCTGCTTAGCAAGCACGGCATCAAGGCAACATTCTTCGTGACAGGATACTTCGCAGAAAGAGAGCCTTTGCTCATAAGAAAAATAGTCGATGAAGGTCACGAAATCGCAAGTCACAGCTACACGGATATTAATCATCATGAATTAAATAACAAAGAAATAAGGGGACACATACAAAAAGCCACGCGAATAATCCAGAAAATAACCGGAAAAAAACCAATCGGTTTTAGAACCCCTCAATTCTCAATCAATGACTCTGTGCTAAAGGAATTGGTAGCCCAAGGCTATGCATATGATTCATCCATTCATCCAGCGATTATCCCGAGATACAAACAAAAGCCTAAAAAAATACAAAATATTAAGGAAATCCCTCTCTCTATTATGCCACTGTTAAAGCTTCCGATTTCTTGGATATGGATGAGAAACATCGGGATATGGTGGACAAAACTCGGTGTTTGGCTAAACTTGAAATTAGGCAGTAATGTCGTGCTGTACTTCCACCCGTGGGAGTTTGTGCAACTGCCAGAAATAAAAGGAGCCTCTGTTTACATAACCCGAAACTGTGGAGAGAAATTCTTTAGGCAGCTAGAGAAATTAATAATCGCTTTTAAGAAACATGAATTTGAGATGATGAAGGATTTGAAATGAACCGAATAAAATCATATTTTAATAAGAAAGCAGGCGACTATGAGGCTAAAAGAAAAGAAGGCGTTCTGGGTAAGATGGTCTCTAGAGAGATGCGCGCCGCGATGGAAATGCTCGATATAAAAAAAAGCGACAAAATCCTTGACTGCGGATGCGGCACGGGCGCCTATGGAAAACTCGTCAAGGACAAGGGCGGGAGATACCTTGGCATTGACATCTCTCAGAAGATGGTAAAGGAGGCGAGACGCAATGGATTGGACGCAAGACTCTGCGCAATGGAAAATTTTCAGTCGAACAAGAAATTTGACAAGATATTAATCTCAGGTTCGCTGGAATTCTGCAAAGACCCGGAACGTGCATTTAAGCGGTGCGTCAAGAACCTTAAGAAAGGAGGCCTGCTGGTAATAATTGCTCCAAGATTAAATCTGCCAGGTCTTTTTTACCAAGCATACTATCTTATCCACGGCGTGAGAATCAGTCTCTTCTCTAGAAAAAAGCTGAGCAGATTGATGAGAGAAGCAGGCCTGCAAGAAGACGAACAAGCCTGGTCTAAGCCTAATCCGCTGGCGTTTATCCTCTCCGGCAGAAAGAGTTCTTCTTCCTAGTCCTCGTCTTTCCAGTGCTTCTCGCCAGCACTTCTCGCATAAACACCAAGACTCCCTTTGTCAGATAAAGCAATTGCCTTATGCTGGTGACTCTCAGAACATAATCAAATATTATGCTAGGACGAAGGTAGAACTCCTTATAAATGTGAGTGTAATAATATTCAAGATTTTCTTTCTTCAGGCCCTTTGGGATGAATACTATCTTGAACATGTTAAAATCATTATATCTCCCGATGACTTTCCCATACTTATGCACATCAGCGTATATGTCGGAACCAGGCAATGGCGTGAAATAGCTCAGGCCGATGTCAGTCATATCATGCGACATTATGAATTGTCTTGTCTTCTCAAGAGTCTCCTTTGTCTCAAGAGGGTTGCCTATGATGAATAACCCCTTAAGACGCAGGCCTATACTTCTGATCAGGCGTATTGCTTTGTCGGCCTGCTCCAAGGTGATGTCTTTCTTATAAAAGTCGAGTATATCCTGGCTTCCCGATTCTATTCCTAGGTTGACGCACCAAAGGCCGCCTTTCTTCAGCGCCAACAGGTATTCTTTGTCATCAATAGAGTCTACCCTTCCGAGACAGCTAAATTTTATCCTGATATCTTCTTTCCTGAGTAGTTTCATCAGTTCAAGGTTCCTCATCTTGAAAAGCATGAAGCTGTCATCCTGGAACATGATGCCTTTCACACCGTATTCCTTGACAAAGTATCTTATCATCCCAAGCAGATACTCAGCGCTGTGGGCGCTTATCCTGTTGCCGAAGACGCATCTAGCGCAGAAACCACACCGACCTATGCATCCTCTGCTGCTGATGAGGCTAACGGAAGGGTATCTGAGGACTGCCTGGGCAGTGACCTGGTAATTTTTCATGATATCTGGAATCATATCAAAGGCAGGCATAGGGAGCTTATCAAGGTCAGAGATGAAAGGTCGCGGAGAAGTAGTTATCACCCCGCCATTATCCTGAAAAGCAATACCTGGCACGTTGCGGAGATATTTTTTATTCTCAAAAGAATCCAATAACTCAACAAGCGTGATCTCGCCCTCTCCTATTACGCAGGCATCAAAATAAGGGGCTGTCTCTTTAGGGAGCGCAGAGCAATGAGACCCGCCGATTATCCTCTTGGCACCAGTCCTCCTCTTCAGCTGCTTTGAGAGGCTGATCGCAGACATGAGTGAGTAGGTTGTTGATGTCATGCAGACATAATCAGGTGCCAGGGAAAGAATCTCATTGAGCGTTTTCTCATGGGAATACCTAAGAGCAGGAGCATCTATTATGCTCACAGCATACCCTTTTCTTCGGACAACAGCCGCAAGATAGCAGAGCCCAAATGGTATGTCAAACCCTGCTATGGGTGAGAATCCTTCGCACTGCGCGTCCCTTTCTATTGGCGGATTGACAAAAACAACATTCTTCATTTTGGAAATGCCTTTTTTAGTCTGAATAAATTAATCAATGTGAGCACTATCAGCTTTAGGTTGAATTTGGACTTGCCACACTTCCTAGGATTAATCTTTATCGGAACCTGCCTAATGACTGTTTTCTCTCTGATTGCCAATAGAAGCAGCTGCAAATCGATTAATCCGTACAGTACGGATATTCGATCAATGTCGATCAAGCTCCTCTTGAAGACTCTTTTACAATGGACATCCCTGACATCAGTTCCGAATAATAAGTTCACAAGCGCATTATAAATTCTACTCACTGATTTTCTGAGAAAACCATATCCTTTGTTTGTGGCAGACCCCAGGACAAATTCAGCATCATGCTTAACAGCTTCAGCGTATAATTTCAAGATTTCGGAAGGCGGGTACTGAAGGTCAGCATCGATGTATGTTATGTATTCGCCGGATGCAGCTAAGAATCCCACTTCCAATGCCTTTGAATATCCGTTGTTCTTCTTCAAGCGGATTATTTTAAAATTAAATTTTCTTTGGAAGTTCTTCTGAAAATTCTTCTGAAAGGACTTGCATATTGCGAGCGTCCTATCTTTGCTCCCGTCATCTACCACAATAAGCTCTGATTTGATGTTGGTTCTTGTCAGGGTCTTAAAAGTTTCAGAAATAGCCTCATGGATGCATTCCTCCTCGTCATAGGCCGGGATTATTATGGTTAAGTCAGGTTTGCTGCGTTTCATTTTGGTCACCGGATGCTCTTTTGTATAACGTGAGATTCATTCTTTCAGGTATCTCCAGCACGTCCAGTTTCTGGAACTCATTCTTTCTCTGTGAAAACAGTCTGTTCAGCTCAGAACGAATCTGCTCTGGGAAACGGTTAAGCACACGGGGAGGTTCGACTTCAATAACATAGGCTGCTTTATCAAGGTATTCTGCGACCTGCATTGAGATAGTGTTAGATTCGTTAATATTCTTAAAGATATCATAGGAGGGAGACATTATGTCGATAAATCTTATGTTCAATCCCATGATCTTAGCTCTGGTAGAAAGGTAATCATGATAGGAAAGCGGGCAGGTTAAAAGGACCCTGACCAACGGCATCTCGTCCTTGGTTTCATTAATCATCATGATCAGCTCATCAACCTTCCAGTCATAGGTGCCAGCAGACAATAATCCATAGCGATAGATGCTTATTGAGTCCTGCATTATGCTATGGCTGTAAGAGGTCATGAAGAACTGCGCTAAACCTAAAACCACAACCAACGCAACAAGAAATGCTATTATGACCATAGACCGTCGCGCTGGTCTCAGAAGTCTATTTTTTCTATTTTTAAATGGGCCAAACAATCCTGCCAAGGATACGCCCAACGCAGTAATAAGAGCCAGAGCAGGTAGATATGGCGTGGTCCAACGGGAATAGGAATGGCTTAGCCATGGCAAGAAAGTGAAATACAAGAATGGAATAATAAACCAAAGAGCCATAATGAGAAGATGCATCATTTCAGCTTTCTCAATCCTATGCTTCCTGTCGCCAAGTTTCTTACTCACCAGATAAAAAATTATAATAGCAATTGAGGCAACCAAAAAGATGACAAAAATCGAAGACATCTGGGAGGATAGCTCCTTGACATAAAATATGCTATCCTGCCGGTAATTAGATCCTGAATTCTCAAACGCCATAAGCCTAAGGAACTCCATCAAGCTAGGCACGATCCATATAAGACTCAGAACTAAGGCAATCACCAAGCTCAAGACCAAGTTAATCCCATGGACCAAAAACTTCTTGACTTTTCCATTTAATATGATCTCTTTCAGATTAAAAGAATAAAGCAGATAAGCTAAAAATGGTCCCAGGACAAAAAGAGGAGCGTCCCATTTGGTCAAGAAAGCCAGTCCCAATCCTGACCCGAAGAGTATGGTGAAAGCCCTATTCCTGAAATGATCAGAATATAGCATGAAACATATGGTTAGCGCGACCATTGCGGTCAGGGCAAAATCAAGCATGTAAACCCTGGAGAGCCCGAATAAGGACGGATAAATCGTCACTATGAAAGCAGCCAGCAGTCCGGTCACTTCATCATGCAATTTCTTCCCAATAAAATAAACCGAAAAGATCAGGATCAGTAAATAAAGACAATTCGTCATAATCCCGACATCCAAGCTAGTCCCGAACAGGTAGTATAGTGGCAATGATGAGAAGATAAAAAAAGGAGGATAGCTTTTGGAATGAGCGAAATAATCCTGGACAAAAAAGCTCAGCCCGTTTTCCAAGTTCAGGTGGTACTGGATGCTGTTGTCAAAATGGCCCATGGCGTCGATTACAGGCGGCGTCGTGTCCTTGTGTAGGATTATGTAATTGTTTATGGAATGGAATAAAAACAAGGATGTCAAAAGCGATACTATAATGATACTCTTGTTTATTTTCATATTCTCACAAAATCTACTGTTCAGTAATCGTATCTATTCTTGAAGCACCATTCGCAGCTCTTATATCGAAAGGGCGTGTGAATTATTGACCGCATGAACTGGTTGGGCTCATTATTTAACTCTTTTTCGAATTCACCTTCACCAGCGTTCAGGTCGCCTAAAACAAATAAAGGGTCCATAAGGTGATTACAGGGACCTATTTTGCCATCATAGTTGATGTACAGCCATGACCATGGCCTTGGGCATTTATTCATCAGCTTGTGCCCTTTTGCCTTTTCTTTCTCTTCTAGTCCGAAGGTCCCTATTAAGGAGGTATTAATCTCTAGCTTTTCGCCCAACTCAAGAGCCTTTCTTATGTTCGGCTTGACTCTTTCCTTGACATGGACCAATCCGCAAGGATGACCTTCGTACGGCAGGATTACAGGGCTGAGTTCAACCTTTTTAATGTCATACTTAGCAGCAAGTCTTATTATGTCCGGGATTTCCTCAATGTTGTTGCTCTGAACCGTGACCACCAGGTAAACCCTGTTTTTTATCTTGTGCTTCTTGCTTATATTTCTTATAAGCTCAAAGTTATGAATGACATTGTCATAATTGCCATGCCTTCTTATCTTCTGGTAGGTTGCCTTGTTCGCAGCATCTAAAGATACTCCGAGCCAAAAATTGTTCAGGATAAGCTTTTCCCATAGCTTATCGTTCTTAACAGTCATGTTGGTAATAATTCCAAAGTCGCAGTCATACTTGAGGGCATAGTCAATGTACTCATCAATATTATATATGAGAGTTGTCTCTCCGAAACCTCTTAAATCAACATAGTCAGCGTAGGGAAAGAATCTGTCAGCAATCTGCTTGAACAAATCAAATTTCATGTTGAGGCTTTCATCATAGGAAGGCTTTTCCCTGCCGCACATTATGCAGCTGCAGTTACAGTTCCTTGTAAGCTCTATAAATAGCTTTGATGGGTAGCAGTCAATTATTTGCTTGCCTTCATCAAAATTCTTTTTTATTAGCTCAGAATTCTTCTGCTTGGAGGGTTTTTCAAACTCTGCCGGTTCTTTGTACAGGTTGTTTATTAAATGGAGCAATGAGCCTTTTCTTGGCTTTTTTGTAAGAACGCCGTCTTTCTGTGCCTGTTCAATGCTCTTCTTTATTTCTGGAAACTTGGTTAGGAAGATGAATGAGAGGTTCTTTGACTTCAAGTTCATAGGGTTGACAAATCTTAACTCAAGATTCCTCATGCCCTGCATTTTAAGCGTCTTGAAAAAGTCCGGCAGGTGCATATAAATGAAATCAGTTACAAGCACCTCGTTCCTAAAAGGCAGCGCTTCCTTTATGAAAAGCCACGAGTCGAATAAGGCTTTCCTAGCCACTTTGAGCTTGCTTTCTGTCTGAATATACTTAAGGATGTATTCCTTAGATGCGGATATTGTGCTAAATATTGCGTTATAGTTCCATCGTATGAGCTTCAGCCTCCCCCGCCACGACATTTTACCACTGAAAAAACATAAACATTTATAAATTTGTCTTTTTTGCTCAATTATCAATATTTAGGGATTGGAGGATTCGTGATGCTAAAGCTCATTAAAAATTATCTTAAAAAGAAATATTATGAGCGCCTTCATCATCATCTCAATGTTGAAATCAGCGCTATGTGTAATTATGACTGTAAAATCTGCGGATTTCAGGAATTCTACCAGCCCAAGGGATTAATGACAATGGAAACCTTCATGAAGCTGGAAGAAACCTTCAAAAAGGTTGATTCTGTGATTTTCGGCTTCAATGCTGAAACCTTCATGAATCCTCAGGTTGTTGAGATGCTGAAATTCGCTAAGAGAGCCAATCCGAATCTTTGCGTTTCCATCCTTACCAATGGCTCTCTGCTTACACCTAAGCTTTCTGAGCAGCTCATTCTTAACGGGCTTGATGACTTGAGCATATCAATAGACGCTGCTCTGCCTGAGACTTACAAAAAATTAAGGCGGCATTCATTTGAAAAGATAGTTCAGAACATCCAAGAGCTTAATCAGCTAAAGGAAAAACATAACAGCAGGTTGCCCATGCTCAGCACTAATTTTGTTGCTATAAAGGACAACATTCATGAGCTATTGGCCTTCATAGACCTGGCTAAAGAGCTCAAAATAGGCTCTGTTCGGCTAACCAATGTCGAGCCTTACACTCGGGAGGTCCAGGATGCTATTCTCTACGGAGATAACTATACAGATGAAGTGAAGCAAATAATTGAAAAAGCAAATGAAAAATGTAAAAGCTTGGGAATTATTTTCAGCTATCCTGAATTCAAGAAGGATGAGAATGCAAGGTGCGAATTCATGCAGCCCATCGTTGACTGGCAGGGGAATGTCATTCCTTGTTCACAATTCTCGTATACAAGAGACACTCTTTATTATGGAAAAAAAGCTTATCATCTCTTAATTGTGATGGGAAACATTAATGAAAAGAGCTTTAAAGAAATATGGGACGGCAGGGCTTATAGAAAATTTAGAAAAGATGTTGTAAAAGGCAAGGGACCTGAATTCTGTTACAATTACTGCCTATTAAGAGAAAAGGTGTTATGCCCAAAATGAAAACCAGAACTAGCACAAAAAATACAAAAGAAAAAAAGCAGATTAAAGTGCTCATCACTGACAACATACCACTATATCCTCCTATACAGGGCGGCTCGCACAGGATATATCACCTCTACAAACCTCTACCTGAAAGATTTGTCATCAACTACCTCGGTGCAACATCTCACAGGATAGAGCCGATCAAAGCAAGGATTAACGAGTTGATCATCCCTGCGTCAGAATCTGACAAAATCAACAAGATGCTTGTCGCGGTCCTTGGCCAGAACAAGAAATGGCTCAGAGGAGGTTCTCTGTACGACTTAGGGATGCGTCTAGTCCTAAAGTTCAACAAAAGGTTCATGAGAGAGGTTGATAAGCTGGCAGAAGAATCTGATGTGCTGATAGCATCTCACCCGTGGTTCTTCACAGTCATAAAAAAACATAAAGACAAGGCGCTCATCTATGATTCCCATAACTGCGAATACGAGCTTCTCAAACACAGGATGAGCGGCTTCATGCTCGGGAGGATTATGCTGGCATGCACAAAGAGGGTGGAGAAGGAGGCCTGCAGGAAGAGCGACCTAATCCTAGCCTGCTCTGAGACTGATAAAAGACAATTGATGGAATACTACCATATTGACGATAATAAAATAGAAGTCATGCCCAACCCGGTCAACACAAAGGATATTAGGCCGGCTTCTGCCAAGGAGAAAGAGTCTGCGAAGAAGAAGCTTGGCCTTGAAGGCAGGACAACGGTGCTGTTCATAGCAACCAATTTCTTCGCGAACAACTCGGCAGCAGATTTCATCGTTGATGAGTTGGCCAAGAAGATGCCTGAGCTCACATTCTTGATTGTTGGAACAGTCAAGACTCACTTTGACAGGACTCGCAAAGAGCTTCTGGATAACATTGTGCTCTTCGGCAGGGTAGAACAGGAAAAGCTGCTAACTATATTGAGAGCAACTGATATTGCTATCAATCCTGTGATGACAGGCTCTGGCATCTGCATAAAAAGCCTTGATTACATGGCCGCAGGGTTGCCGATCGTCTCAACGTCGATAGGTATGCGCGGGATAGCTACTAAGGACGGCGTACACGCAGTTATTTGCGAGCCAAGCTCATTCAGAAAAAACCTGAAGCGAATAAATGACAATCCTCGACTTCATGCCCTGCTCGCAAAGAACGCAAGGAAGCTGGCAGAGCAGGAATTTGATGCCGGAGTGATAAGCAAAAGACTGGCTGTGATATTAGAGAAATGTGTAAAAACAATATGAGACTCACAAAAGCAAAGTTAAATGAATTCCTGAAGAGCGAGAGATTCAAGATAATCTTGCTAATAGTCATAGCGTTGGCTGTCAGGCTCTACAAGCTCTCAAAGGAGGTTTTCTGGATTGATGAAGGCGTCTACATTTCATACACGTTCCTGCCGAGTGTAAAGAGCGTTATCCAAACCTGTAATATCTGGACTAATCGTCCACCACTATATTTCATAATCTATAATGCGTGGGGAAAGACATTTGGAATATCGCAAAAAGCATTGCTGCTATTTCCTGTCATAACAGGAGTTGTATCAATCATTCTGATGTATTTCATTGTCAAGAAACTCTTTAAGAACAAAGACATAGCATTCATAGCAGCATTGCTGACGTGCTTCAGCCTTTACCACTTCCACTATTCAAGAGACAACACAGAATACATGTTCTTTCCAATGATGATATTCCTATCGATTCTGACATTCATCAACCTAATGCAGAGCACATCACAGACCAGGACAAAAAACACAATATTGCACATCATCAGCACAACAGCTCTGTTCTACACCCACAATTATGCATTCATGATAATCCTTATTGAAAACGTCACATTCTTCGCCTTCTTAAAAAGAAACAGGCATTTGCTGAAGAGTTGGATTTTAGCTCAGCTAGCAATACTGCTTCTTATCGCGCCACAACTAGCATTAACCTATAATCAGGCAGACTATTACGCGAACGCCTTCGGGAATGGTTTGGGCATTAACATGACAATAGGTCGATATTCCAAGAGCATAATAGAACAACTAATGATAATTTACCAATTCAATCTTGGAGATAAAACGACAAACATTAATCACCTCATAGGAAACAACTCCCTTGCACAGAGCGCTTCAAAGATAATGACGGCAGCAGTCTTCCTGTTGCTGATTTCAGGGATTGCTCTAAGCCTTATAGAGTTCAAAAAAGTAAGGAAGAAACAAAGTGCGTTTCCCTTAAACCTAAACGAGGAGAATGCTCATGGATTGGCTCTGCTCTTATTATTGTTAATCGTTCCCATATTGATAACAGCGCTTTATTCAGACATAATATTCCGTGAAAAATGCTTTGTATTTACTATTTTAGTGTTCAATACATTCTTAGCAGCCGGAATTATCCGCCTCTTCCAAAACAGAAAAATAGCGAAGACCATTATTGTTTCGGGGTTGATAATAATCAGCATTTTAAGTATAACGCACAGCATTAAGAATAACTATTTCTTTGGCGAACAGGAGGATTGGAAAGCCGCAGCAGAGTTCCTTAAGCAGCCAGAGCAGAGAGCAGAGGCAATATTTATTGACGTAGATTACGCCTCCCTCTCTTTTTTATACTATTACAACAACAGCCTGGTTTACGATTTTAAATTAATGAGCGGCAGTAATCAGAAAATAATCCTTGCGCAGGCAGATCTTGTTAATAAAGATCTGAGTTTCAAACCCAACATGACAAGAATAAACGAATCCATAAGCAAGCTAACTGATTTCTGGATGGTCTCATCGCCGCACACTTATTCATTTTATGGCGGGAGAGAGTTGTTTGATATGATCGAACAGGGGTTTAGGAATAGCTCGAGCCATTCGTTTGGGACTGTTTTCATAACGAGGTATTTGAGAAGATGAAGTATATAGACATTCTAAGGGCGTTGGACCGGCTGCTGGGTGATTTTTTTGTTTTCATAAAACCTCCAAAGTGCGTTTTGAGAGAGAAAACAATAAAGTCAAAAGCAATAAGGAGAATTCTTGTGATAAAATTTTGGGGGCTTGGCAGCATATTGCTAATGACCCCTACCTTGAAAGCATTAAAAACAAGATATCCACAGGCTGAGATAACCATTCTGACCTTGGAGCAGAACAAGAAACTGTGTGAAAGAATAAATCTGATAGATCACGTGGTAACTGTGCCAATGAAAAAATATCTTAGCCTCATCCCAGCAATGTTAAAGCTGATTAGCAGACTAAGAAAAGAAAGATTTGAGGTAGCTCTCGACTTTGAGTTCCTTGTTAACATATCAGCACTATTGGCTTATTTATCAAGGGCCAACCTCAAGGTAGGGTTCAGAAGCGAAACATTCTCATCCAGGAATAAGCTATACGAACGAATTGTGGAATATAAAACAAATCAACACGTAAGCCAAAATTTTGCTGAGCTGGTCAAACCATTGAACATCCACGATATAGATTATTCCATGGGAAAAATAGAAATATCAAGGTCAGATATGAAAAAAATTGGTTCCATCAGGAGGGACTTGGGCTTGATTGACAAAACAATTGTCTGCGTCAACATAAATGCAGGCGAACTGGCCATTGAAAGACGATGGCCAAAAGAGAGATTTGAGGAGCTGATAAAGAATATCTTGACCAGGTACCGAAGAGTCGCTGTGGTATTGATTGGATCAAAAAGCGAAGAACCCTACGTTCGTTCGCTTGAGGAAAGGCTAAAAAATAGAAGAGTGGTTAATTTAGCAGGCAAAATCAACCTGGCTCAGCTCCAGCTTCTATTCGAGAAAACAAGCCTTTTCATAACCAATGATTCTGGTCCCAATCACATTGCTGCGTTAGTTAAGACAAAAACGATATGCTTTTTTGGGCCTGAAACACCAAAAAGATACGGTCCTCTGAATGAGAATAGCACTGTAATCTACAAAAAGATTAGATGCAGTCCATGCATGAACATGAAAGACAGGAAAAAGGTGAAGTGCAGCAGCAATGCAAAGTGCATCAGGGACATAACAGTGAATGATGTATTCAAAAAAGTAAAGCTTTCCTTAAAAGAGTAATTGTAAATAGTATATTATATTAATCATATCAAACGCAATCAGATTGCTTAAAAAAAATGCGAAGAAACATAGATGAGAAAAAGAAGATTGAGAAGATACTGTTAGTTTCACCTCATTATACCATACTTAGGCATAACTACAAAACACTTGCGCCTCCACTAGGATTAGCATATCTGGCAGCTGTGCTGGAGCAGGAAGGTTACAAGGTCAAAATCCTTGATGTTGCTGCAGAAGGTTTCTCGAACGAGACCTTGGTCAAGAAGAATAGGATTAGATTCGGTCTGAGCTTCAGGGAAATCGAGAGAAGGACGAAGGAATTTTTCCCTGATGTGGTCGGAGTCTCTTGTCTTCTATCAAATCAATTCGATTCGACAAAGAAGATATGCGAGATCGCTAAAAAAATTAATAATAACATAATAACCATAGTCGGGGGTGAGCATCCCTCCGCATTACCGAAAGAAACATTATCTGATTCATCCATTGACTTTATAATCATAGGGGAAGGCGAGTGTTCAACCGTCGAACTTCTGAAACGCATCCGAAACAGAAGAGAGCCAGACAATATCGATGGTATAGTGTTCAAGAATGGTAGAAAGATAATAGTAAATCCGAAAACAAAGTTCATAGAGGATCTTGACAGATTGCCGTTCCCGGCCAGGCATCTCCTGCCAATGGAAATATATTTCAAGGTGAGCCTGCCTCAGGGGCTCACATACACAAAAACACCCAATACAGCCATGATCACCTCGCGGGGCTGCTCTGCTAATTGCATTTTCTGTGCAACAACAAGGTTTTGGGGCAACAGGCATAGAACCAGGTCTCCTGAGAATGTGCTCGCTGAGATAGAGCACCTTGTCAATGAATACGGGATAAAAGAGATCCAGTTCATAGATGACAATCTCACCCTTAATAAGAAGAGAGCGCTTAATATATTCAGCGGGATGAAGAAACGATTCAAGATTGCCTGGTCAACGCCTCAGGGGATAGCTCCCTGGACTCTTGATGAAGAGCTTTTAAGGGCTATGAAAGAAAGCGGATGCTATGAGGTAACCCTTGCTATCGAAAGCGGCGATCCGCACGTATTGAGGAGCATAATCGGAAAACCAGGGAGTATTGAAAGGATAAGGCAATTGGTCAAGGAGATCAAAAGATTAAAGATGATGTCCAAAGGATTTTTTGTGATTGGACTGCCGGGCGAGACAAAAGAGCAGATAATGAAAACTTTCAAGTTAGCTTCAGAGCTTGATCTTGACTCTTCATCGTTCTTCATCGCAACTCCGCTCCCTGGAACAAGATTGCATAAGATATGCCTGAAGAAAGGGTATCTGAAGAAAGGATTCAATTTCAATGAGCTGGATTACAGCATAGGAAACATAGAGACGTCAGAATTCTCACCCAGAGAGATTGAGCATCTCCTTGACATGAACATGCTGAGACTTAATTCAAAACTCTTGCTGAGGAATCCGGGAAAGTTTATAAAAAAATATTCGTTGCTGCTTCTCAACAATCCAAAAATAATGACGAGATACATTATGGGACTGATAAGGAGAGAACCAAGATGAAAGTGCTGGTGTTGAACCCCCCTGCATTCAAGGCTTTTACGCGTGATTGGCGATGTCAAAGCGATGAGGATACTTGGCTCTCTGCTTTTCCGCCGGTGATGCTTGCCGGCATCGCGGGCGCGGTAAGGAAAAAATATGATGTGAAGCTGATTGATGCCATAGGATCCCGCCTTTCATTTGATGAATGCGGCAGGATGGCTAAGGATTACAACCCTGACTTCATTGTGATAAACACCTCTATGCCAACGATCGAAGGCGATATGAGAATGGCGGCGGAAGTCAAGAAAACGACAAACTCCAGGATAATTGTTTACGGTGAATTCGTAACCAGCGCTTACAAGGAAGTGTTGAAAAAATACTATTTTATTGATTATGTGGTGCGCGGTGAAGCAGAAACCCCCATCATGAACATATTAAAAGGTAAAGCGAGGAATTCCGGGATTGCGTCAAGGAGCTACAACGGAGGTATATGGCAGGAGCCAGAGCTGGATAAACTGACAATGCCGGCTTATGACCTTTTGCCCCCTTATTATTACCCCTTAAAAGGAAAGAGATGGATGTTTATAAGGTCAGGGAGAGGATGCCCTTATAACTGTTTGTTCTGTGTTGTGCCAAAACTATCTGGAAGAAAGTTAAGATATCATTCTGTTGATTATATGATTCGACAAATCAGATTCATTAACAACCGAGGAATATATTATTTTATGCTCTGGGATGACATAGCTACTTATGATAAGAAGAGAATGTTAGACTTCTGCATAGAAATGAAAAGAACAGGTTTATACAAAAAGAATAAATGGGCTTGTACTACAAGGGTGGATAGGCTTGATGAAGCGCTGGCAAAGAATATGAAAGAAGCAGGCTGCTTTATAATCTCCCTAGGTATTGAATCTGCCAGCCAAAAAGTGCTTAACCTTAACAGGAAAGGGATAAAAGTTGAAGATTCTACAAGAGCTGTTAATGCTGCGAGAAAGTACGGCATAAAAGCGATTGGTCATTTTATCATTGGCCTGCCAGGAGATAATAAAAAAACTATTAATGAAACAATCAGCTTTGCAAAGAAGCTAAAGTTGAGCTTTGCTCAGTTTTACACAGTAGCTACTTATCGCGGAAGCGAATTATATGAAAAAGCTCAGAAAGAAGGTTGGCTAAAAGAAAAAGGGTATGCGAAAATAGATCAAGCCAGAGCTAATGTCTCATATTCTCAGCTTTCTGACCTTGAGATTGAGCAATTCAGGAGAAAAGCTTATCTGAGATTTTACCTTAGGCCAAGAGCAATTTATAGCTTGTCATCATCCATAAGCTTGGTCGTATTACTAAAAATGCCCTTATTAATAAAGAAATTCTTCAAGTGGGTTTTCAAATAGTTATAAAATTAACAGTCATCATTCTATTTTTAGAAGTTTTGCAGCACAGTCTTGTTTCTGACAAGCAGGGATTAACTTATTCTCAAGCATATAATTAAAAACTGACTTGGCAATGAGCTCGTTACCTTTGATGCTGTAATGCGACGAGTCATCAGCAAAAAGTTCTGATCCTGAGATATTCAGAAGATCGTTGAATGTGAATAGTAATGAATCAAACCCCGCTGATTTTAAGGTTGGCGAAAACTCCGCGTTAAAAAAAGTCCAGTCTATATATGAATTGATTGAATCTTGATTATTGATTGTAGAATTATAATATATATCTAATATGTAAATAGGGGATAAGACGATGCCATTCTGTTCTGAAAGTTGCTTTATCGTATTTAGTGATTTAACAAAGCATCTTAAGCTAACCGACTGCCCTTCACCTATAAAAAAAGCCGGATGGCACCCTTTGCAATCATGCAAAGAAGTGTATATATATCTGAATAACTTTAAATTATTAAATAAAAAATGAGCAGCTTTCTCTGAAAATGACAAATTCAAGCCGCAATAAATAAAAGGGTCTAATTCTGACAATGCTGCGCTATTGTAATCATTGCTGCTTATAGCAAGTATCAAAACATCTGGAGTGTAATTCAATATAAAATGCTTGAGAACATATACCTGATCAAGTGTATTTGTAGATGGAATTCCAAAATTCAAGACCTCAAATTTACTCCCTTGAAAATTAGAATTCAATAATTCTTCCAGCTTTTTAGGGAATGAAAAATCTTGTGTTTTATTATGTATAATGGTACCGTGATCTGTACCATAGCCATAAGTGAACGAATCGCCCAAGGCTGCTATTCTGAATATCTCTGGTTCTTTTTGGTAAGTATATTTGTTGAGTTGCATATTACCATTGTATAACCAGTTATTCCAGAGAGAAAGAGATTCCTCCAAATCTTTTTCTTTTAGGAATTCATTCTTAGATGCTGTAGATCGAAAGATTACTTCTGAAAAGACAATGAATAACAAGACAGAAAGTATCAAAATCAGGTTATTAACAATGTCTCTTTTTCTCTGCGAACTATTTTTTTCATTTTGCATCAAATTCCACCTTAAGCAGTTTCAAGCTGCAATCCTGCAATTCGCAGCTGGGGATCAAACAGTTTTCCAGCAGATAATCATACATTACCTTTGCCATTATCTCATAGCCGCGCCTATTGTAATGATAGAAGTCCTTTGCCAACACCTCCCTTGGCGGGATTCCTATGAAATGCGGGTAAAGATGCACAAACTTCATTCCAGTGGAGTTGAATATCTCATCAAATCTCGCGATAAGGTTGCGGTCAGGAGAATATTCAAAGCTTATGCTTTCCAGGACTGAGTTCAGATTAAGATAAGTGGCATCATAGATGAAGAAGATTACTGCTTCTTTCTTTTTCTCCAACAGCAGATCATTGATTCTATTTAAAGATGAATTAAAGCAGCCAATCCCCACTGGATTGTCATCCATTGAGAACTCTTCATGGCCTGCCCTAAACTCGTATAGCCGTTCATTCAAGAATCCAAGGAGCTTCCAATTGTCGTATAGATAATGCCTGGTCTTGGCACGGCCTGAGAAGTTCATGTCGCAGTAAACAATAGGGTTGAGGTTGTAGCCTCTGCTGAAGATATCGTTTGTTGAGAGCTGGATTATTATCATGTCAGGGTCGTATCTCAATACGGATTCCTTGATTATCCAGTATTCCTCCAGGGGATTCGCTCCTGGAAAGCCAAAGTTCAGGACTTCGTAATGCTTACCGCGAAAATTATCATTCAGGAACTGCTCCAATTGGCGTGAGAAAGAGATGTCAGAGATGGAAGATTCTTGATCATAGCCTCTCGCTGCGGTGAATGAATCACCAACAGCCGCAATCCTGAAAACATTCGGGTCTTTCCCTATAGAATAGTTGACCAGCTGAGAGTTAAAATAATAATCCCACTGGTGCAGATAACAGTCCAAATCATCTGTGTCACAATTGAAACGATTATCAAGCTTATCCAGGAATATTCTGAAAACTATCTCTGACCCAAAGAGGAACAATACTACACAGCACAGAAGAACCAAAAGGTTTATCCGCAGCTTCTGTTTTCTTCTCACAACCTTGTTCATTTTCTTATCAGACAATTTCCCATCACAAGATAATCTATCTCTGTATTCCTAAAGCAATCATGTGCGTCTTTCGGAGTGTTTACGATCGGCTCTCCTCTAACATTGAATGATGTATTGATTATGATAGGCACGCCGCTAAGCGCTCCGAACTCCTTTATCAGATTATAGAATCTCTTATTCTGCTCTCTTGTGACTGTCTGCACCCTTGCGGTGCCGTCGACATGAGTGATACTCGGTAGCATTCTCTGCTTATCTTTCCTGACATTGAATGTCTGAAGCATAAAAGAAGAATCATAGCTCATCTCGAAATACTCGCCGGCTTTATCAGCCAGCACTGCTGGAGCGAATGGCCTGAACTCCTCGCGATGCTTGACTTTCCTGTTCAGGATGTCCTTCATCTTTGGATTGCAGGGATTTGCCAGGATACTCCTGCTACCGAGAGCTCTTGGTCCGAATTCCATCCTTCCCTGGAACCAGCCGACGACCTTGTTCTGATGGATCAGCTTAGCGATTCTCTTCAGGAGCTCATCTTCTCCCAGCGATTCATAGCTAATGTTGTTCTTGTCAAGGAAATCCTTTATTTCTGCATCTGAGAACTCTGTTCCTAGGTATGTGTCATCCATGACATAGCTTCTTTTGTTCTTCAACAGAGAGTTATGGATATAGAAGGCAGCTCCTATGGCTCCGCCAGAGTCTCCTGCAGCCGGCTGTATGAAGAGCCTCTTGAACCTGGTACTAGAGAGAAGCTTTCCATTTGCCACGCAGTTGAGAGCAACTCCTCCTGCAAGGCAGAGGTTCTTCGAGCCAGTCATTTTGTAAGCGTGATTCGCTATCCTTACCATGATCTCCTCTGTTATTTTCTGGAGCGTGGCTGCGATGTCCTGATGCCTTGAGGTAATCTTCTCGTCCTTCTTCTTAGGAGCGCCCAGCAGCCTGATCATCTCTTTGCTGAACATGCGCTGCCGGTGCTCATAGCTGAAGTATTTCATCTCAAGCCTGAAGCTGCCGTCATACTTGATGTCAATTATCTTCTTGAAAGCATCATAATATCTCGGCTTGCCATAGGAGGCAAGACCCATGACCTTATATTCATCATTGTTGACCTCAAAGCCAAGATACGCGGTGAGTGCGCTGTAGAGCAGACCGAGAGAGTCAGGGAAATCTATCTCCTTAAGAAGCTTTATCGAGCCACCTTTTCCAAGGCCGATTGTCGTTGTCGCCCATTCGCCTACTCCGTCGCAGGTGATTATTGCAGCATCATCGAATGGCGAAACAAGGAAGGCGCTTGCTGCGTGCGAGAGATGATGAGGGACGAACAAGACCTTGCCGTCATACTTGAGTTTCTTGCGTATCGTCCTTTCAATCCTAAGCTTCTCATTCATCCAGGAAGGGATTGCCCTGTAGAAATACCAGAATGATTTAGGAAAGGTCTTCGCAAATGTATACAGGATCCTCTCGAATTTCAGGAGCGGCTTCTCATAGAATGCTACGTGGCTGAGCTGTTTTGCTGTTATGCCTGCCTTTGCAAGGCAGAAATTAATGGTATTAATGGGAAAAGCATTGTCGTGCTTCTCCCTCGTGAATCGCTCTTCCTCAGCAACAGCCACTATCACGCCATCCTTTATCAGGCAGGCCGCCGAGTCATGGTAATAGCAGGAAATTCCGAGGATGTAAGTCGCTTTGGCCATTCAGAACAACCTCTCAAAAGAATCTTTGCTATAATCCAACGAGGATTCTTTCCAATAGCTTGAGTTGGGATCTAAACGTGGGCCTGGATATTGGCCTGTGCCTGAGCCTTGTTTCGCCCCTAGACTGTGCTTTTCCTTTCTATAGAGAAGCCTACTCAGGCCTGCGCCAATGAAATACATAGGTACTATCAAGATGAAATTTATTATTGAGCTAAGAAAATGATGTATCTTCTTAAAAATAGCTTTAACAGCTGCGAATATCTCTACCATTGATCCCCCTCAGATAAGAGTATAGATGAACACCGAAGCCTTTGATGAGCTGGCGATGATGAGCAACACTCCAAGCAGCAATGTCATGATTATCAGCGGCAGGAGCCACCAAGCTTTCCTGACCTTGAGGAAGTCCCATATCTGACCCAAAAGATTTCTTTTATTCTTTCTTATCTTCTTGTTCATTAAAACCACATCCTGCAGAATAACATCCTGCTTTAAAAAAGTTATTGCCTGAGCAGCCTGATCAGCTGATTCTCCTAGTTTCTCATCATCACTCTATCAATCTCTCATTATCTCTCCTCAATCCCAATTATGCTCAGGAAGAACGCCGCGAACAATGTCTGAATCCCTAGTATCATCAGTATCATCGAGAGCAGGAACAAATCAAACATCAGCATCAGCACTCCGCTCAATGCCATGACCGCCACCCCTAGCAGTATCCCTTTCTCAAGGCTCAGATGGTCGTTTATCCAGTCCACCATCCTGCTTCTCTGTTTCAGATGCACCGATGCATAGGTCTTGGCGAACACTCCTAGCAACAACAGTTGGTAGCCTAGCACTAGAAGCAAAACAGAAGCCAGTGTAATAAGCATGTTCAACTCAAAGAACATAGAGAGCAATGCTCCGCCAAAGAACAGCAACAATCCCGGTATCATGAAAAGGAATGCGTGGCTATAGAGCAGCATGAATCGCAGGTGCTTCCATGCATCCCTGAATGACCTGAGCTTTGACTCAGAGCCTTTCTTTCTAGGATAATATGATATTGGGACCTCAGCTATCCTGAGCCCCTGCTTTGTCGCCCTGATTATCATCTCGCTGGCGAACTCCATGCCAGTTGTCTGGATATTGAGCTTTTTCCAAGTATCCCTCTTTATCAGACGGAAGCCGCTCTGGGTGTCAGAGACCTTTGAGCCGAACAGCAATCTCAGGAAAAGGCTGAGCAAAGGGTTGCCAATATACCTGTGCAACCAGGGCATTGCTCCTTTCCTTATGCTGCCCTTCAGCCTTGAGCCTATGACAATATCCTGGTTCTTGGATTTTGAGAGCAGCTCGGGTATTTCGCTGAAGTCATAAGTCCCGTCAGCATCACCAATTATGATTATGTTGCCTTTGGAATACTTGAACCCTTCCTGGTAGGCATAGCCGTAGCCTTCCTTGCCGTGCCTTATCACCTTCGCTCCCAGCTCCATGGCGATCTCTGCAGAGCTGTCTGATGATGAATCAGAGACTATTATCTCTCCATTGATGTCATTCTCTGAGAAGACCTGCTTTATCCTCTTGATACAGTCCCCTACTGTCTTCTCCTCATTCCTACAGGGCAAAATCACGCTGATAAGATCATTCATGCTTATGTTTGAAGAACCTGATAAACGTTTATATAGTTTACCATGTAGAAGAAGGTAGCAAAAATATTTGAAAACATCCTGCGGAAGCCAAGGCTAAGCAATCCCAAGCTTAATCTTATGAAAAGATTTATATAGGTAAAAGTCGGCTTAGGATTTATAAAGAACGCAAATGGTGCAGGCTTGTGGATAAGAAAGTCATCTTGTCATTTATTGTAATCTTATTATTAGTTTGTACTGCAATAATAAGCTCTGGCACTACTGATTGCGTCGGCACAACCAGGTACACTACCTGCGGCAGTTATGGCTGCCTTTATATCAGAGACCATGACGGCACAAATAAGAGCATATTTGACCAAGCAGGCTTCATAGATGTGACAGGGAGCCTGACAATCAGTGATGCTTCTGGCTCTGGAACGAATGATTTCATAATAAAGAACGCAGTAGGCACTGTCGTGGCATGGATTGATGATACGACCGGCAACCTGAAAGTTGCTGGCAGTGTAAGCGACGATCAGCAGGCGTACTGCACTCCGCCGGCCAATAGCTTTATCATCAAAAATGCGACTGGCGGGCAATGCGTGGCTTATATTGATTCAAACGGAAACGTCTGGTCAAGAGGAAGACTGTGCTACGGCGCACTTATATGAGCATGAAAATATGAACAAGACAAGATAGGTTTGAAAATGGAATTAAAACATGTTATCAAGAAAGTGGAGAGCAGCAAAGCCTTCAAGCAGTTCATCAAGCAGCATAAGGACTATTTCCTTGCTCACTGCTTTACCATGGTTAGCCAAGGAGAGAAAAAGTTCAAGTGGGAACTAGGCCATTATTCTGAGAAAACAGACAAGCTGGTAGTGTTTGAGACAGAGCCTAAGGTTAATATGCGGCCAGAGGAGGAGGCGGAGGAGGATCATCGAGAACTACCACAGGAGTCGGCGGTCTAGGCGCGGCTGGCGGCTCAGGCTATGCACTGGTAGAATGGATAGAACCATAACTTTTACAAATCAAAAAAAAACAAATTGACTAAAATTATCAGGTATGAAAAATGAAAGCGCAAGTGTTGCTGCAGTTGTAGTTGTAATTAATACAAAACACAACAAAAGCTATTGTTTTTGAATGTTCCACAAAACGGAACGCAACAAAAATCCCGGGGGATTTCTGATAAATTTGAACACAACAAAAACTATTGTTTTTGAACACACTCATGATTAACAAAAAAATTTATATAAGCCAATGCATAATTCATTTTAAATAAGGGTGTGAGAGGTGGAAAATAATGGTAAGCAAACGGACCAAGATTATTGTGGGAGTAGCTGCTGCAGCCGCAGCACTAGGAGCCCTCATCTACGCTGCTAAGAAGATGCACGAGAAAGGCTATGACAAGAAGGCTGTCAAGACTCTTAAGAGCTATGCTGACAGGATTAAGAAAGAAGCTAGCAAGCTGCAGAACAAGCCTGTTCCTAAAAAGAAAAGCGCAAAGAAAAGAAAATAAGCATTGGTGTTTAACTAAGAATGTTCAAGCAAGGAGAACCCGTTGAAATAAGCACGAGCACCCAGGTATTCAAAGGAGTGTTCATTAACGAGGAGAAAGACTTCCTGGTGGTAAAGCTGAAGAACGGCTACAACATAGGCATTGCTAAGAGGAACATCAAGGACAAGAAGAGCGTTGATAAGCCTGAGCAGAAGCCAAAGGCAAAAGAGGAGATAAAGAAAAAAAAGCCTAATCCTAAGCTTCCCCTGATTTCTATCCTGCACACCGGCGGAACTATAGCCAGCAAAGTGGATTACAGCACAGGAGCAGTGATTGCCCAGTTCACAGAGTCAGACATATTAAGATTATTCCCTGAGATAAAGGAGCTGGCGAATATCAGCAGCAAGCTCATAAGGAACATGCAGTCAGAGATGATAAGGTTTGCTCATTACAACCTCCTTGCAAAAGCAGTTGAGGAGGAAGTGAAGAAAGGAGCTGACGGCATCATCCTAACCCATGGCACAGACACCTTGCACTACACAGCAGCAGCACTAGCATTTGCGCTTGAAAACATAGGCATACCAGTAATACTTGTGGGAAGCCAGAGGAGCAGCGACAGGGGAAGCAGTGATTCTGCACTTAACCTGTTAGCAGCAGCTCAATTCATTGTTAATTCTGAGTTTACAGGAGTGGCTATTTGCATGCACGAAAACAACAATGACGACACCTGCCTGATTCTTCCGCCTTGCAAGACACGCAAGATGCACTCTTCGAGAAGAGATGCTTTCAGGCCAATAAACGCTAACCCCGTAGCAAGGGTTAGTGTTGAGAAGAAAAAAATAGACTTCATCTCAAGCTATGAGAAAAATGACACAAGCAAGCAAAAGCTTGCTGAGCCAGGAAAACAAAGTTTTCCTGACAAAAAGAAAAAACTGGTCCTAAAGCTGTTCAACGAGAACTTAAAGATAGGTCTTGTCAAGCCTCACGTGCAAATGTTCGCCTCGGAAATATTAGCCTACAAAGACTTTGATGGATTGGTGATAGAACTGCTTGGGATTGGTCATGTTCCCACCATGAAGGTTGACGAGTTCACAGAGGAAAATGAGAAAATACTCAAAGCCATAGAGGAACTAGCTAGGAAAATGCCTGTGGTTGCAGCGCCCCAGACCATTTATGGCAGGATAAACATGAATGTTTACACGCCAGGAAGGCAGCTCATTGATGCTGGAGTAATAGGCAACTACACTGACATGACGCCAGAAACAGCGTTCATAAAACTTGCATGGCTGCTCAGCAACTACAAGAAAGAGGAAGTGGCAGATTTATTCAGCAAGAACCTGCGCGGAGAGATTTCTGAGAGAAGTGAGAAAGAGACGTTCTTGCTTTAGTTCTCTATCCTAACCGAAAAGCATATAAATAATGATACATATATGTATCATTATGGAAGCTGAAATCAGGAAATGGGGGAACTCAAAGGCAATAATCATCCCTAGCGATGAAGTTGATAAGCTAGATATTGATGTAGGTGACAAAATAGATTTCTCAATAACAAAGAAAGAGGAGATTGATGGCTTCGGGATATTAAAAGGCAAAAAGCTCAAACCGTTCGTCCGGGATCACAAGTTCCTCGACAGGGAAATCTTATGATAATCGATGCTTATGCCTGGATAGAATACCTCTTCGGCTCTGAAAAAGGACGCAAAGTCAGAGACTTGCTTGAAAAAAAAGAATGCTACACCTTAGAATCTAATCTGGCCGAGATATATGAATGGACGAAAAAAAACAATGAAGATTTTGACTTTTTTCAAAAGATCATAATAACAAAATCAAAACTATTGCCGATAAACAGGGTCGATTGGCTTAGAGCAGTTGAAATCAAACTTGAACAAAAAAAGAGATACAAAGATTTTGGCATCATCGATGCTCTTCTCATTGCAAAGCAAGAATTGATTAAATGTGAAATATTAACCGGAGATAATCATTTCAAAAACCTGAAAAATGTTATTTTCATATCATAACATGATTACCATCCGCAATCTTCTCAACAAGATAAAGTGGGACAAGAACCTTAATCCTGCTGACTACACCCTTTATTATTTGGACAGGATTACCAAAACATTAAAAAAGGTAAGGTACTCTGATATCATAAGAACAGAAGGAACCTTCATGATCACGAACATTGAAGGGAAAGAGACCAATATTCCGATGCACAGGATAAGAAGGTTTGAGGAGAAAGGAAAGATTGTGTGGGAGAGGTAATATGGCAGCACTGAATTACAAAGAGTTAGGCTTTAAGGCAGGTATCGAGTGCCATCAGCAGCTAGAAGGCCATAAGCTATTCTGCAACTGCCCTACTGAGATTAGGAAGGATAATCCTGACTTTAAGATTGTGAGAAGATTAAGGGCTAGTGCTGGCGAGGAAGGAAAAATTGACAAGGCAGCTCTTCACGAGCAGAAGAAGCAGAAATACTTTATCTACCAAGGCTATAATGATATTAATTGCGACGTAGAATTAGACGAGGAGCCCCCTCACCCAATCAATCAAGAAGCACTAAAGGCTGCTCTCCAGGTCGCCAAGATGCTTAACTGTGAGATTGTTGACGAGATTCAGGTTATGAGGAAGACTGTTATTGACGGCTCAAACACATCAGGATTCCAGAGGACCATGCTTATCAGCATGAACGGCTTCCTAGAAGTGAATAAGAAGAGAATAGGGATTGATGTTGTCTGCTTGGAGGAAGAAGCCTGTCAGATAGTTGACAGGACAAAAGAGTACGATGTATACAACCTTTCCAGGCTCGGCATACCGCTCATAGAGATAGCGACTAAAGCAGATATTAAGACTCCGGAGGAAGCAAAGGAGGTGGCTGCAAAGATAGGCATGATACTCCGAAGCACAGGAGCTTGTAAGCGAGGCATAGGCACTATAAGGCAGGATGTTAACCTGAGCATAAAGGATGGTGCGAGAGTGGAGATCAAGGGCTTCCAGGAATTGAGAAGCATACCGAGAGTTATTGATTATGAGATTGAAAGGCAGCTGAAATTGATAAAGGAAGGCAAAAAGGTTGAGGAAGAGGTGAGGAAAGCAGAGAAAGACTTAACCACCAGCTACTTGCGCCCAATGCCTGGAATGGACAGGATGTATCCTGAGACTGACATCCCTCCAATCATTCCTGGCTTAGAAGGGATTGAAGCTGTTAAGACTATTGAGGAGAGAATCAGCGAAGCAATGCATGATTACAAGATAAGCAAGGAGCTTGCCTCTGAAATAATAAATAATAATATTGACTTCCTAAAGCTGGTCAAGGAGTTCGCAAAGCTCCAGCCAAAGTTCATAGCAGACATAATAATCAATGCCCCTAAGGAGATAAGAGCAAGGTTTAAGAAAGAGATTAATGTTTTTGAGCACCTGGAAGTGCTGGCCAAGGCTAACAAGAACGAGATCCCGGAAAGCGCAGTCTTTGAGATACTCACAGAGATAGCTCACGGCAACAAGCCAAGCTATGAAAAATACAGGGAGCTAAGCGAAGAGGAGCTTGAGAAGGAAATAACAGGATTAGTGAACAAGAACAAGGATGCTCCTATCAATGCATTAATGGGGCTGCTCATGGCCAAGCACAGGGGAAAGGTTGACGGCAAAAAAGCCATGGAGCTGTTGCAAAAGCACAAGAAATGAAACAAGGACTAATGAGAATAAGACAAGGATTAATGAGAATAAGGCAAGAATTAGCAAGAACAAAGTAAGGATTGATGAGACAGTAACTAAGAGGGAGATGATTATGTACAAGAGAATCCTTTACCAGGAACCTGCTCTTAACGAGCTAAAGAAAGAATACACCTTTATTGACATGCACGTCCACACCAAGTACTCTCACGACAGCCTCACCAACATTCCTCTCTTATTAAAAAAAGCAGCCCAGCACAAGATAGGGATTGCCATAACTGACCATGTAAGGGCAGAAGGAGCCTTGAAAGCTGCCAGGCAAAGAAAGGTCTTAGTCATACCTGGAATCGAGGTAAATACCAAGGAGAACAAGGAGCTGCTCCTCTACTTCTACTCAGTAAAAGACCTTGAGGAATTTTATGAGAAGTACATAAAAGAAGAAGTGACTCATAGAAAGCATTCAAAATATCACTTGGTGGATACAGTCAAGGCTTTTAAGATAGGCCTGGGAATGGACGAGCTTGTTGAGGAAGCGGATGAGTACGCCTGCCTCAAGAGCATACCTCACCCTTACACTTTCCCAAGGCGGAGAAGCCACAGGTTCTTTGATAAGAATAAAAGGGCGGGCACAATGAGGAAGATTGATGCAATCGAAGTGCTGAACGCCTCCATGCTTCCAAGGATGAACAGGCAAGCAACCAACTGGGCAATAAGGAAAGGAAAATCCTTCACCGGCGGAAGCGACGCTCACATAGCCTCAGAGCTAGGGCACGCCCTTACTGCTAGCAAGGCAGACACTGTAGAAGAATTCCTTGACTGCATAAGAAAGGAGAAGAATTTTGTCCTAGGCAAGGAGATAAAATTCTCAAGAGCAGCCAGGAATTACAGGAAAGCAATGAAGATTAAGAGGCATAAGAACCTGGGTTTTAACAGCAATGAATTCTAAGACAGCAATGAATTTTAAGCATTCAAGACAATAATCCTTTTAAGAAAAGATAATTAGCAGCCCAGAGCATACTTTCATCAGAATAATAGAGGAGCGTCTTGAAAGGCTTTCCATCCTTATCATAAACTTCAAGGAAGTTCTTGTAATGCTCAATCTGTTTCTTGTATTTGGCAAGGTATAGTCTTGCAAGCTTCTTGTCAAGCATGCCGACGACTCTTATGAACATCATGCCCAGGTGAGCGCCAACACTCCCTCTTTCATAATCACCAGCTAGCCACTCCAGCCCAATCATTTTCTGCTGCTTAAACTTCTTGTTCGTGTACTTGAGAGGAAAAGGCTTGTCAAGGCCTTCGCGCCTGACAGAAGCAACAGCCTTTCTCATCATGCCCTTATCATCTAATAATCCTGTCCAGAAAGGAATAAAATTAGCATCCCCGCAAACCCTCTTGTCACCTGATAAATCATCAAGGAAATAACTCCCATTCCAGAATTTTTTGAGAATCAGTTTTTTATAATTATGCTTTTTAAAAGGATTATCCAGTCCAAGCCCTGAAAGGCAATTCGCCAGCAGAGCAGTCATGCAATTATCATAGCATGAGCTTTTTCTCAAAGCATAATCCTTTATGGAGCTGAAATGCTCGTCCTTCCTAACAAGCCCGGTTCTCTCGTCAATAACCAGTTCGTAATAACGCTTTATCTCCTTGTTCAGAAAGCGCTCGTATTTCTTTACCAAGCCACCAGCCCTTACAAGCCTCAGGCTCAGCACAAGAAAAGCCAAGGCATCAGGAGAATACCTGCCTAAGGGAAAGGTGAAAGGCTTGCCAGAAGGGCTTATGCTCTGCTCTATTCTTCCATGCTGCTGGAAAACTCCAAGCGCATATTCCAAGGTGCTAATAACCTCTTTTCTATAGCCCAGGCTGAGCAATGCCTCTGTGCACCACCCAAAATCACGGCAATAGAACTGGGAAAAATGGCCGTTGCTTGTCATGAAATACTTTTTTTCCTTGTTGTAACAATCCCTGACTATTCGAACGCATATTTCCTCTGCGCTGCCAGAATATTTTCTTATCCCTCTAAGGCTCACTCTTAATCTTCTGAGAAACATCCTTGCTGCTTCTAAAGCTATTACTCCAATCATTTTTTTTCAAATTTTTGCTCAAATTTTTGTTTAAAAGAACCTTTCTTCTTTCTCAAAAGCTTGCTCTGCCTCTTCAAGGCAGCTAAGCTCATAAACCCGTCGCTAGGATGCCTGAACAATCTCATCTTAATAACCACTGGCCTGCCATTCCTGAAAATAGTAATCCTGTTGATAGGGTTTACATACATGCTGTTATAAGCCTCCCTGAACACGGTCTTGAAAGCGCCGATGTAAAGCGAGAGCATAATAGCTACCATAACCCAGAGCATGTCACGCGCCCTGGTAATCATAGCAAGCCCTATACCTGATGCTGAGCCGATTTTTAGCACAGAGAAAAGGGCTGCCTGGAAAGCCTCCAAGCTTCCAAGACCCATAGGAACAGGCACAAGAAAAGCTATTCCTACAACAGAAAAAACCATGAACACAACTCCCAGAGAAGCATTTATGCCCAGCATAAGAAGAAGAAGCTTGTACTCCACCATTGAGAACAAAATGCTAAGGATGCTCAAGCACAAGGCAACAAAGAAAGCCTTTCTCTTCTCATTATAGAATTTGATGATGGGCTTCTCAAAATCAAGCACTGCCTGCTCGTACTTGGCAAAGAATTTTACCTTGTGCAAATGCAAAAACCTGTAAAGCGCAGTGAAGACCGTCTTCCCCCGCATCACCCTTGAATAGAATTTCCAGATAAGGAAGATCAGGAGCGTGCAGAAAAGCACCAGGAAAATACGCAAAGCTAACGGAAGAGGATGGCCAATTGCCAGTATTAAAAGCCCGAGGACAAAGAAACACACAGAAACTGTCAGCTCAATGGTTTTGTCAGTCGTCACATCAGCCAATCCCTCCTTGAAGCCAATTCCCCTCCTGGCCAGGAGCGCAGCCCTGATTGGCTCGCCCCCTGCTTTTCCTGACGGAGTGATATAGCTCAAGCCATAATCTATGACCCTGAAGCCAAAGGATTCCCAGAGAGTTAAATTATGCCCAAGCGCCTTCATCACATACTTCCAGCGAACAGAAAAAAGAAACATTATGGAAAAAGAAACCGCAAGGTAAGCCAGTAAAAGCTTAGGAGTGACGTTGCTGAAAGCGGATATTACCTCGCTAAAGGGGTATTTGAGCAGGACAAACAAAAGAAGCGCAACAGCCAAGACTATTGAGCCTACAATACTAAGCAACCTCTTGCTGATTCTCATCTCATTCAAACCCTTTAAGTTATTCTTATCCACTCAACCTGCCAAATATGAAAGCATCCTACTAAATATGAAAGCGGACCAGGGGAGACTTTCGGGGCTTTTGCAGTCCGTTCGAACTCCCGACTCACAGCTCTCACCTAAAAACGATGTTAGGAGGCTGTTGCCCTGTCTGGCTTAAGCGTATCCAGTCTAGGCCACTGGTCCATGAGCTAGTATTAGACAGAGTATAAAACCTGTTTATAAAAGTTTTTGAATTCCGAAGGTTCTTGAATTCCAAAACATTTTAATTAGCCAGAAGCTCTCTTTCAACAATAATGAGCCAAGGCTATCAGATAAAGCAGCTTCCTGAGGACTTCATCGTCAGGGAGATGCCTGCTCTCAGACTTGTTGATAAAGGCGCATACGTTGTTTTCGAGCTGAGAAAAAAGAATTACACCACTGAAAGAGCTGTGCAGCAGATAGCAGATGCTTTGCACCTCGATCGGAAGAGGATTGGCTATGCAGGGGCAAAAGACAGCAAGGCAATAACAGAGCAGAGCATCAGTATTAAGGGAGTTGGTCAAGCCAGGGTTGAAGGCTTAAAGCTCAGAGATGTTGAGTTGAAGTTTCTAGGCTGTAGCGATAACCCTATAAGCCTGGGCGATTTGGAAGGCAACAGCTTTGAGGTTGTTGTTAGGAATATTTCCAAGAAGCCAAAAAAGATTGGCAGGATAATTAACTATTTCGGAGAGCAGAGGTTCAGCAAGAATAATGCAGAGATTGGCAAGGCAATTATCAAGAAGGATTTCAAGAAGGCTGTTGACAGGATTATTGACAGCATAGGAAAGGAAGAGGAAAAGGTTATCGAGCACTTGAAGAAGAACAAGAACGATTTTGTAGGCGCTCTCAAAGCAATGCCTTGGAAGACCTTGAATATGTACATCCATGCTTATCAGAGCAAGCTGTGGAATGAAACAGCCAAGAAGCTTTTAGAGTTAAAAAAGGATTCTCCGACGCTGAACAGCGGCGCAATAAAAAGTAAAACAAAAAAGGATAACATCAAAAACATCAAACTGCCCTTAATTGGTTTTGCAACAGAGGTTCAGGACAAGGCTATAAGCAAGATTGTGGAGAGGATTCTGCAAAACGAGGATGTGAAGAAAGAGGATTTTGTAATCCGAGCAATACCTGAGCTTAGCAGCGCCGGCAGCGAGAGAGAGTTGTTTGTTGAGGTAAAGGAATTGAAGATTGGAAAGTTAGAGTACGACGAGCTCAATCCTGGCAAGAAGAAGGTCAAGATTAACTTCTCATTGGGCAAAGGCAGTTATGCTACTGAGGTTATGAAGGAGTTGTTTTCTTAGAATAATCTAAATAAATTTAAATATGTGTTATCACTAAAAATAATAAGATGACCCTGCTTTCAGTTTTTGCAACATTATTCGGAACCATAAGCGCATTTGCTAATTTTCCGCAGGCTTACAGAATTTTCAAAAGAAGAAGTGCAAAAGACATATCAATAATAACTTACCTAATCATCTTAATCGGGGCAATCACCTGGTTCTTGTACGGGCTGGAACTAAAGAACTCTCCTCTCATCATAGCTAATAGTATAGGCACGGTTAGCGTGCTGCTCGTGATAATAGGCTGGTTCTTATATGGGAGGATGAATAAATAGATGGAGCTGAACATAAAAACACAATATTTATAAATGAGTGCATGAATTCTTAATCATATGAATTGCGGTTCATACGAAGTTTTTTTCAGGAACTTCTCAAACAAGACGAGCTTTAGCATAATGCTCTTGCTAAGAAGCAAGCCTATGAGCGTCACAGAGATAGCAGAAAAACTAAGCGAAGAGCAAAGCAAAGTCTCGCATAGCCTTGCAAAACTAGCCAAGTGCCACATCCTCAATGTTGAAAGGCAGGGCAAGAGCAGGATTTATTCCTTGAATAAAGACACTGTTATTCCAATAATGAGCCTTATACAAAAACATGTTGAAAAACACTGCACAGAGAGGTGCAAAGAATGAAAGACGTGTATCTTGATAATGCTGCAACCACAAAGATGGACCCTAAAGTAACCAAAGCTATGCTACCCTATTTTGATGGCAAGTACGGCAATGCCTCCTCAACCCACACCAAGGGAAGAGAAGCCAAGAACGCAATGGAGTGGGCAAGGAAAATCATAGCAAAGTCCATAGGAGCATCTCCTGAGGAAATCATATTCACATCAGGAGGAACAGAATCAAATAATTTTGCAATAAAATCAATAGCCTTCACCAACAGAGGCAAAGGCAATCATATAATCATAACCAAGACAGAGCATGACTGCGTAATGAACACCTGCAAATGGCTCGCAACACAAGGCTTTGAAGTCACATACCTTGATGTTGACAAGGAAGGATTTGCCAGGCCAGAAGAACTGGAAAAAGCCATCACTCCGAAGACAATCCTTGCCTCAATCATCCACGGAAACAATGAGATAGGAACAATACAAGACTTAAAAGCTCTTGGAGAGGTTTGCAAGAAACACAACGTCTACCTGCACACAGACGCCTGCCAGAGCTACACCAAGACAGAGCTTGATGTAAGGAAAGCTCCAATAGACTTGATCACCTTGAACGCTCACAAGATACACGGACCAAAAGGAGTGGGAGCACTATATATTAGGAGAGGCACAAGCATAGCTGGCTGGCAGCACGGAGGAGGACATGAGCGCAACCTACGCTCAGGCACAGAAAACATTCCCGGCATCATAGGATTTGCAGAGGCAGTAAGGCAAGCAAGCAACAAAAAGCACATCAAGCACATGACCAGGCTCAGGGATAAGCTAATCAAAGAAGTGCTTGACAATATTCCAGAAACCCAGCTTAACGGCCCGAGAGACGACAAGAGGCTGTGCAACAACATCAACTTCTACTTTGCAAGAGTTGAAGGAGAAGCAATAGGCGGCTACCTGGACTTGAAAGGAGTGGCTTCATCCACAGGCTCAGCCTGCTCATCCCGCAACCTAGAGCCAAGCCACGTGCTCCAAGCAATCGGCAGGAGCAAGGCAGAAGCCAACGGAAGCCTGAGGCTAAGCATAAGCAGGTTCACAACAGAAGAAGAAATAGATTATGTACTTGGTGTTCTGCCAGGGATCATCAAGAAGTTAAGACTAATATCGCCGCTCTAAAAATGAGTGATAATACAAATAGCAAGGAGCTTTCAAGAAGAGAGTTCTTATCACTATTCGCAGCCTCGATAGTGTCAATGGGGCTAAGTCAAAATCAAGTTCTTGATTACCTAACAGACAAGACACCTCTCAGCAAACCTGTTATTTATCTGGATGTGGACAGCATGGCTTTTTTTAATGCTGCTGCTCCTAAGGCTAAGCCTGTCAAGACTTCAGAACTAAGAAAAAAAGAGCCAATTGACATGCACTGGCCTATTATGCAGAGAGTAAGCATGTACCTGCCTCCAGAGAGCGTTTATTATTTCAGCACCAATCCTAAAGATGATGTTAAAACAACAACAGTCATTGGGGAATGCATTGTCTTTGGAGCTTACACCACTTATCCTGATGGCAGAATCAAGTCTTCAGGAGTATATCATGCTAAGACCCTGCCACCAGACCAAAAGTTTAAGAAAAGAATGAACTTTTTTATAGACACTCTGCGACCCTACCCTAATCAGACCTTTTTTATAAAAGGAAGTGGGCATTATGGCTACGGAAGCCAAGAACTGCTAGTGGAAGACCTTGAGTCAGTTCTTAAGAAAAAGAATTTGAGAATAGAAGATTACTTTATGGATGTTGGGGAACTGGTTGGAAAAGTAAATACTTTTTATCCAGCAACAGGAGCGTGGATTGACGAAGTATTCTTGGCAAAAAGAAAATAACGGGTAATTATTTCAAGCCAACCATAACATCCTTGAACATTTTATCAATCTGCTGCTCGCCATTGACTTTTAGAAGAACACCTTTCTTATCATAATAACTTATCAAGGGGGCTGTTTCTTTGCGATAAGTCTCTAATCTTTTCTTAATAGCATCTGGCTCGTCATCATCCCTTTGGATTAGTCTGCCACCACATTTATCACAGATTCCCTCTTTCTCAGGCCTTATATATACAGTGTTATAATCTGCTTTGCATTGAGAACAGACTCTTCTTGCAGACATTCTCTTTACAGTTTCTTTCTCACTAACCTCAAGTAAGATAACCTTTTTTACAGGATGGTTTTTCTCTAGGAATTCTGCCTGTGCAATATTCCTGGGATAGCCGTCAAGGATAAACCCTTCTCTGCAGTCAGGCTTTCCAAGCCTCTCAGCAATTATTTGATTGGTTATCTCATCAGGAACCAGATTGCCATTATCTATAAGCTCCTTTATCTTCCTTCCCAAATCTGTGCTTTGAGCTCTAATCTCCCTGAAGATATCTCCTGTGGAAACATGAGGAATGTTGTATTCCTTTGAAATTAGCTTTGCCTGGGTTCCTTTACCAGAGCCCTGAGGTCCAATAAGAACATAATTTCTGTGCATGCGCTCACCCAAAATATTCTCATCCAAAATCTATTCTCATCCGAAGTAGCCTGACTCAAGCTTTGAGTTAGCCTCGCTCTTCCAAGAGTCTCTGAGCTTCTCCAGGACTTTCAAGACATCTTTCTTCATGTTCTTCCATTCATTGTAGAACTGGTTTATTGCAGCAGCAGCTGAATCATCAGTGTAATCAACATCCCTTATGATTAGCTCTCTGTAATAGTAAGCCATTCTTTTCATGAGCTCAAATATTTTCTTTTTCTCATCGTCTGAGAAGCTTTCTGCCTCGTACATGTTCACCAGGCTGTTCTCTGATGGCTGGATAACCTCGCTAATGTTCTTAAACATAATATCCAGCCTTTCAGTAATCTTGCCAAGAACACTCCTAAGCAGGAAAGGAACATCCTCAAGCTTGCCTATGCAGAACTCCTTGTCCAGCTCCTTTAGCTCGGGCAAGCCGTATTTCTTCCTAAGCGCTTCGTACTCTTTGCTCATGTCCTTTTCTTTTTCTTTATCTTTTTCTTCTGCCATAATTTGTTTGAATTGATGGCCGGTTTTAATACTTTTCTTTTTCTGAATGAGTTGATTCTGAAAAATGCCTGAAAATGCATGAAATCAAAATATTCATATATAAGTTATGGTCATACATAGAGAATATTATACATATACAATCACGTATACTATTTGTATAGTTAAGAGAATTTAGGCGCACGGGCATAAAGAATGCATGAGTCAATAATCGCAAACAAGATTCTTAAAGAAGCAAAGAAAAAAGCAAAAGGCAAAACAATAAAATCAATTCTGATTGAAGTCGGAGATTTAGCTCATTTGCCAGCTGATGAGCTCAAAGAAATCCTCCAGACCCTGACTAATTTTGAAATTATTATAAAGCCCGCCAAGGCAATAGTTAAATGCGTGTGCGGCTATGAGGGAGAGCCAAGAATAATTGTGCATGAGCATGATTTTACGCTATTTGAGTGTCCAAAGTGTAAAGCAACGCCAAAAATCATTCTGGGTGAAGAAATAATTCTAAAAGGAATAAAGACAGTGTAAGCCAGAATAATTAACCTAATACCGACCTAATCAACTAAAACCCAATATCAAAGAATCATCTTCACAAGGTACAAAATTATTCCTACTAGGGTGAGTAAATAAACTATAAAGACCGGATTCTCATGGTAATTCTTTCTAGTAACAAGATAAAACTGCACAACACCCAGCATAATAAAAATAATTTTTATGTGCAGCTCTTTAAAAATAAAAGATGCATATAAATAACCTAAAAACTCACTTTAAAAAAAGAAAAGAGAGGCTCCCTGTTTCTGAGGAAAAGGGGGAGGGTGGTTCTAGGAAGAAGAAACCAAAGGGAGCTCTCCTCTTCTGAACATAAGCTTTTTCTTTTATCTTTTAGTTTTGAACAAAAAGGGCTTTGGCGGCCTTCTCAGCTCTTGGAGCCACATCAACCCAATTCGCATCATATTTTTGTTGAATTTTTCACTCAGTTTATAGGTTTTCTTGTATAAGTCGTAATCAATAATTCCCATGGTTTTCATCGGAGTTAAGATTCTATCATAAAATTGCCTCTTGTTGTAGGACAGTTTTGTTGTCTTTTTTACTCCAAGCCTGTCATCACTAACTGCCTCTACATCAACTTCTTCGTGTAATGCAGTAGCAAACATTGACATCTCTGTTTTTCCTATTTCTCCGCCTTTATTTTTCATATCCTCTATCAGCAGCTTGGCAACAATTACCTGTTGTTTTGTTGCAAAGATTATTTCGTAAATGTTTTCTGGAAGGTTATACTGGTCAAAAAGGATTACCATACTCCCATTAATAACATGACCAGTATATAAATATTTCGTTTCGTATACCTTTTAGTATATTGGTTTTCTAATTAGATAAGTAAAAAAATAAGTAAATTTAAATAATGTAAAGTTAAAATATAGGAAGAATGGAACTTCGAAGAAAACTCTACACGCGAGGAAGCAGCTATGAAACAACCATCCCTCACCCTTTACTTTTCTCTATAAACAAAGAAAAAAAGTACGACGTAATATTTGAATATGATTCGGACTCCGGGAGATGGTTTTTAAGAATAGAAGAACAAAAGGCAAACAAAAATGAACCTCCTCGCCCTAAAGGGCAAGGCATCCTTTATATGTAATGAAGGAAAAAAATAAGAAAACTGAAACCACACTCATATCAGGATCAACTCTGCTGTTCCTAGTATTAATAATCCTCACCTTATAACAACTCCTCCCGAGTTCATTTAATAGAATAACTGGAGCAGTCATAAGCAAGGTCAATATTACGCAACCGCTCCAACAGAACTGTAATTTCACGCTTTATGAAGGGCTTAATCTTGTATCATTCTTCTGCATTCCTAATTTTGTATCGAGAAATCAAGTTATTGGATCACTACTAAATGTAGAATCTATCTTTGACTATCAAGAAAATGGTTTAGACTCTTGGGGGCATGATAATAAATGCGTCTGCAAGTGATAACACTTATGACTTCCAGTTAATCGTGGCTGAGAACAGCACAGCAGAAACAGGCACCACTTATTATTTCTATGCAGAGATATCATCTTAAAACTCTTTTATTAGGCTTGTTTTTTGTTGAACCTTTTTAAAACCTTGTTTTTGAACCTCAGGAGCAGGAGAGCCTTATTTTTTTGGCTTTAGAAGGGGTTTTGCAGTATTGCCTGTAAATCTGCCTTTGTCTTTGCTTTGCTTATTTTATCGGCTAATTCGGGGTTTTGCAGGGTTTCTCTTGCCCAGGTTGCAAAGTCATTCCTTTCCTGGTTTACGTGGTGGCTGAATTCCTCATCCGTCATGTAGCTCAGGGCTTTCCTGAGTTCATTGAGGCTTTTCAGCTCTCCGCCGCTCTTGAGCTTGAATATTTGCTCTTTTGGCGCTTCTTGCTCTAACCATTGCGTCATTCTTACTTGTTTGAATATATCTTTGAGCTCCTGGCTTTCTGTGTCTATCCTTTTTTCTACCTCTCTTTTCCTTTTCTCTTCTTCTTCAATCCTCGTCCTTAGGCTGTGCCATTCCTCTTCTAGGCGCCTTAGGGCTTCCATCTTGTTTTGAAGCCTGTTCTTAAGGTCTTGCTTGTGTAGGTAGTAGGGTTTCCCCTGGGCTTTGGTGTCATGATAATCTTTCATGCTTGTAAGAAAGTCTTTCTTGAGCACATCGTCAATTATTTCGTTCACATCCTTGTTTTTTATGTAGTGCTCTATCTCTGAAAAATAGCCTTCGCCTATTAAGCTAGGCTTGTAGTACCCTTCGCTTTCTGCTTCTTCTTTGGCTGCCTGAGTAAGTGTAGTGGCAGGCGGTGCTTCTGTGTGTATTATGTCTATGTTTATCTTGTTGATTGCTTCCTCGAATTTCTTTAGCTCATCTTCATAGACAACAGGCATCTGTTTTGTTGGCAAAGAGCTTTTTTCTCTTAGCATAAGGGGTTCTATTTTCGGCAGGCTTAATTCCTTTATAGGCTTAGGCTGCGGCGTTACAAGTGTAGGCTGAGGCGATGCAGGCTTATAAGCAAAAGATGCTTCAGTTTTTTCTTGTGTCCTTGGCGGCGGCAGTGGAGGGCTTATTTTTGGCATCGGGGCTTCTTTTTCTGCTCCGACGCCTAATCCTGCTCCTAATCCTACTCCTACCTCTGGGAGTTCCTTGGGTGTTTGCACCATTTTCCTGCTTTGGTGGAAGAAATTCTTGAACTTTTCCTTTATGCCTAGAATTATACCCACCTCTTTTTTTCTTTTTCCTTTCCTCTGTTCCTTTTCTCTTGGTTTTCCTGAGTATTTAAAATTTATGTTTTGCTTTGTTTTTGCTCTTTTCTTTGCTCTTTTTAGTTCACCGCCGAGGAGGTATGGCAGTGTTGTGTTCACGGCAGAGTCGCCGTGATTGCCATAATTTTTATTTTTCATTCTCCTTGAAGAAATCCTCTATCATCTTCTCGTAGAGCAGGGTTGTTTTTATGTCCCAGCTTGGCGGGAAGCACCGGTTGTAGTTCTTCCAGGCATAGCGCTCGTCCAGGAATATGATTACTCCTTTGTCTGTTTCGCTTCTTATGCACCTGCCTGCGCTTTGCAGTGCTCTGTTGAATGCAGGGAACAGGTAACCGTAATCCCAGCCTTTCCTGAACTTCTCGTCATAGTACTTGATCAGGGCTTGGGTTTCAAGGTTAGGGCGCTCCAATGGGAGCCCAACTATTATCACTCCTTTGAGAAAGTCTCCTGGCAGGTCCACTCCTTCGCCAAAGTTTCCTCCAATAACTCCCATGAGCACTGCTCCTACGTTCTTGTAGCCTTTGAATGCTTCAAGGAATTCCATTTTTTCTTTCTTGGTGAATTTTTGCTTCTCAACAAAGATTGGCTTTTCTGAGAGCTTGGAGAAGTGCTTGTTAATATCGTCTCTCAAAGTGTAGCTTGGGAAGAATACTGCTGTGTTGCCAGGTATTTTGTTAGTTGCTCTTACCACTACATCTGCTATCTCCCTGTACTGGTCATCGCTTCTTGTCTCGTACTTGGTGCTTGTTCTTGGGATTATTATGCTGAGCTTGTTGTCCTCTGGGAACGGGCTCTTGTAGCTTGCTTCTTCTGCTGTGTCAAAGCCAAGCAATTCCTTGTACATGCTTGTCGGGCTTAGAGTGCCTGACATGAGTATGGTTGAGTAAGCTGTTCTTATCACGTCCCGTGTGATGAGGCTTGGGTCCAGGCACCTGTATTGTATGGTTATTATTTCTTCTCCTCTTAGTCCTGTGCTTCTTGCCAGTATTCTTGTGAATCCCTGGTCATCTCCGTCCCATGCTTCAAGGAATGCTGCTACTGTGCCCAGGGAGGATTGTCTTTGCTCTTCCCTGATGATGTCTGCTAACAAGCTCATCTCTGAGATTAGCTCGTTGTAATCAGTCATCTCCTTTATCTCAGTTACGAGTTGCTCCTTGCTGACGTATGTTTCTTCATCAACTTCCTCAGCCAATCCCCATAATTTTTTTTCTAACAAATCAAGAACCTCAGCCATCTCCTCCTTTTTATACTTTCTTGCCTCTTCTGCAGCTCTTCTCAATGTGTTCGTGCTTATCCTGTGGCTTGCCAAGTCCTTGACTCTTTCAGGAAGGTTATGCCCTTCATCAGCAATAATTATTATCTTGTTAAGCTCCTTGCCAATCCGATTAAGAAAGGTCTCTCTTATTCCTGGGTTGAACAGGTAATAGTAATCGCCTATTATTACTCTTGACTCCTTTGCTATCATTAATGCTATCTCATAAGGACAGATTTTTCGCTCTGTGCTGAGCTGGAGAATGCTTTCAGTGTCTGTCCTGTTCTCCTGCTTTAATTGCCTGACGATCTCCCTTGCCTCTTGTGAAACATCTCCTTTATCCCTTGCCTTTGCATAATACTCGCAAAGGTTGTCTTCCTTTATCTTCTTGCAGTAATCAGCAAATTCTCTTGGGTAGAGCTTGTCAATCCCTGGCTGGAGGCAAAGCCATTTCTTAGCAATGATGTCAACCGCTGTGAAGCTGAGCTTGTACTTCTCCCTTATCTGATTGACTGTCTCCATTGCCAGTTTGTGCTGGGTGTGGCGCGAGGTTAAGAAGAAAACTGTCAGCTCTTTTTTTAGCGCCTCTCTTATGGCTGGTCCAAGCGCTGCTGCTGTCTTGCCAAGCCCTGTTGGAGCATGCGCTATCAGGTTTTGCTGGCTAGTGATGGCTTTATTAATATTCCTTATGAGCTCGTCCTGTATAGGCCTGGCTTCATCATGAGGGAATAATACTTCCTTGAACTCAGGGGTTAAGGGCATCTTGGGAACAGGGAAGCGAGTTGGTTTTTTAAAGGTTTATGTAGGTTTCAGTTATTTCCTTTTCTCCTTAGCCTTTCTGCCGAGCTCCAGCTTGTATTTCTTCAAGAACGAGCCGCCTTTCTTGCCTACCTCTTCTCTTGCTTTTGCTGTTGTTTTCTCTGCTTTTTCCCTGAGCCTCTCAAGTGCTGTGTGGGCTTGCTTAATCCTAAACTCCCAGTCAAGGGAATAATCTCTGAGAACATGGTGCATATTCTTGGTTCTGGCTCCGTAGCTGTTGAAATAAGTGATTATGTTCAAGTCCTTTACTCGCTTATGGTCTGGTATCTCGCCAGGATAGCCGAAAGCCAGTATTGCCTGGGGCCTTGCAGTCTTGGGGATGTCAAGGAGTTCTCTCATCTTTTCCTCATCAAAAGCACCCACCCATACTCCTCCAAGGCCAATAGCATGAGCTGCTAGGAGCATGTTCTGGGCTGCTGCTGCGCAGTTCTGGATTGTGTAAAGCCTTGCTCCTCTTAAGCCGTAATGGAGCTCTGTCTGCTCAGGGTCTGAGCAAAGCACTACTAGGAAGGCTGCATTATGAATGCATTCCTGGCTCAGGCTGTGCTCGCATATCTTCTTCATTAATTCCTTGTTGTCAACCACTAAGAACTTCCAGTCCTGGACATTACCGCTGCTCGGAGCCAGGGAGCCTGCCTCTACAATAGTTATTATTGTTTCAAAATCAGCAGGTATGTTCAGGAATCTTCGTATGCTTCTCCTTGTGCTTATGCATTCCATTGCGTCCATTTTGAATCAGTTATGAGTTTTGAATTATGTGTAAGGTGTTTTGGGTTTTAATATTTTCTTGTTTTTCTCTATTTTGTCTTAATATTTCTTGTTTTTCCTATCTTTTCATTCTAGTCCCGCAGCGCATGCAGAAATTAGCATAAGAGTAATGCCTTGTGCTGCAGGCAGGGCAGGTAATTATTGATAAGTGCTGAGGGTCATGGGCTTTGTGAACCTGGTGCGGCTGCTGAGGATTAAAATCAGCCTGGTGCATAGCCTTGTGAGCCTGGTATTGCTGCTCTGCTGCAGGCATATGATGCGCTTGAGGATTAGCGCTGGGCATGACATGGGCTGCTTTCATAGCCAGCTCAGCATCCTGCTGCTTCCTCTTCAGAGCGCCGTGATAAAATAGCTTACCAAGCCCTATGATTATGAAGACAATTCCTATATATAAAAAGAGTCTCAAAGGCTTGGTGCCGTCAGTCTCTTTTATAAGCTGGGATGAAGCAATCATTACAACCCCTATAATCACATAAACCCAGCCAGGAATTGCTGCCATGACAAACAACCTCTTTCTATCCTAAGCACCTCTTTCTGCTCTTTTAATATTTTTTGGAAAACCATTTATACTAGCAATAATTACTGGATTGCATGGAAGGCTTTGACTTGTTCAAAAAGAAGAAGAAAGGTAATGAGCCTGAAAAAGAGCTAGGGCAAGAGCCAAGACCAGAGCCAGGACTGAACTCTGACTTGTTCGAGGAATTGGAAGTAGATGCTGACTCAGACCTTCCTGTGCACGAGAAGTTCGTTGATTCTAGAAAGCTGAGGAAGGTGAAGAAATAATATCCTGGGGGCGAGAAAAACCTTTTTACTTCTTCTTCCCAATAACCTTTATTCCGTTCATGTAGGGCACAAGAACCTTGGGCACTGTGATTGTTCCGTCCTTGTTCTGGTTGTTTTCTAGAATGGCTACCATTGTTCTTGACGTGGCTATGGCTGTGTTGTTAAGTGTGTGCAAAAACTTCCTGTTGCCGTGCTTGTCAATGCATTTTATATTGAGTCTTCTTGCCTGGTAGTCTGTGCAGTTGCTGTTAGAGCCGACTTCCCTGTATTTTCCCTGCCTGGGCATCCATAAGTCTATATCGTACTTTTTTGCAGCAATTATTCCCAGGTCTCCTGTGCAGATGTTTACTGCTCGCCAGGGCAGCTCAAGGGCTGTGTATAGCTCTTCTGCGTTTTTTTGAAGCTCCTCGTGATACTTCCAGCTGTCTTCTGGCTTGCAGAAAATGAATTGTTCTACCTTGTTGAACTGGTGAGTCCTGAAAAGCCCTTTCTCGTCTACTGTGTGCGTGCCTATCTCTTTCCTGAAGTTAGTGCTGAAGCCAACGTATTTGATGGGCAGCTGCTCTTCTGGTATGGTTTCGTTCATATACATTGCTCCTACAGGGTGTTCTGCTGTGGCTATCATGAAAGCATCTTCTCCTTCTATCTTGTACATCACGTTCTCAAAGTCTTCAAGAGAAACCATGCCTTCATAGGCTTTTCTTTTCATCATCAATGGAGGCTCGATGTAAGTGTAGCCTTTTTTTACAAGGCTGTCAATTGCAAATCTTATCAGTGCCTGGTTTAGGAGAGCGAGCTCGTTCTTTAAGAAGTAAAAGCCTACTCCTGCTATTTTGGTGCTTCTCTCAAAATCAGCAATTCCAAGCTGCTCAGCAATCTCTGCATGAGTCTTTAATGAAAAATCAAACTTCCTCGGAGTGCCCCAGCGCTTCACCTCAACATTCTCGCTCTCGTCCTTGCCATAAGGAACTGACTCGTGCATCAGGTTAGGCAAGCGCATAAGGTAGTTTCTTATTTTTTTCCATAGCTCATCTTGTTTTGTTTCTGACTCTTTTATCTTCTCAGGGATTTCCTTTGCTTTCCTGAGCAAAGCCTTAGCATCCTTGCCTGCTTTCTTTGACTGGTTTACCTGCTCGCTAATCTTATTCCGTTCACAGCGAAGGTCATCAACTTGTTTTTTGAGCTTTCTCCACTCAGCATCTATTTTAATCAGTTCGTCAAGCCATTTGACTTTCTCAGGGTCTTTTCTTCTCTCCAGGTTCTTCTTTACCAGCTCAGGATTTTCGCGTATAAGGTTTATATCTAGCATTTTAGCATAAGAATAAGGTTAATTGTTTAAATATTTTGCTCTGAAAAGAATAAAAGAATTAATTAGAGCTTCCTCTCACTTCCAGCTGCTCTCCTGCCTGCACTGCTTTGAGCAGTTCTCTTGCAACAGCGTGGTGCTTGGCGATTTTTATCATGCTCTTCTTGGACGAAGTGGCTGACATAAGGAATTCTCCTTCAAGATATATATCTACTTCTTTGTATGAGTGCTCTGGCGGTAATCGTAGGAGGATATTCTTCTTGTCAACGCTTACCTGGTAGGGTAAGGTCGCTGTTCTTTCCTCGCGCTTTTCTTGTTTCTTCTGGTTGCCTTCAACTACGTCTATGCCCAGGCCGAGCTTGCTCTCAATAGCTTCTATTGTTTGTCCTTGCCTCCCGATTATGCCTCCTTTCTCTCCAGTGGGCACATAAATACGGCACTTATTATCAGATAGCATCTCAACTTCTACTTTGCTCGCGTACTTGCTCAACTCTCTCTTTATGCTTTCCTCTGCCAGCTTTCTTACAGGCGTGGTGTAGTCTGCTCTTACAGATATTACTACTGTTTCTTCGCCGTAGCTGTAAATCTCGAATTCCAATCTTCCTGTGTTGAAGTCATTGACAACCACTACTGGTCTTGCAAGGTCTGCTTCTGTCATTCCACTAGGAACTTTTACTTCCATGCTTAGCGAGAATATCCTGTCTATTGCTCCGTTAGTTATGAATATTACTGTGTCTATGATGTGAGGTATTACTCCGAGCTCTATCCTTCCAATAAACCTCTGGATAGCGTCTATGGGTTTTGTTGCGTGAAGCACGCCTATCATTCCTACTCCGCTCAGTCTTAAGTCAGCAAAGAGCCTGAAATCCTCTGTGTTCCTCATCTCGTCAAATATTGTATAATCAGGCCTGCTGAGCAGGAGGATGTCGTGTATCTCATGGCTGCTTCCATAATTCATTGAATACTGTGTTACTTCATCTGGCAATACAAGGTCTCTTGGTGATTCTATTGTCTTGATTACCTTCTTTTTTTTCAGGTAGTGCTCTGCAAGTGCCTGGGCAAATGTGGTTTTTCCATGGCCTGGCGCTCCTGCTATGAGTATTCCTTCTGCTTTCTCATCAACCCTGGCAAGTATTTTCTCGTTGAGCTGGTATTCTTCAAGGGCTAGCCTTTTTACAGGCCTAACCGCTGTTATCTCATAGCCGTCAGCAAACGGCGGCCTGGTGATTACGATCCTGTAATTCATGAACTGCACTATGCTTGAGCCTTTCCTCTCCACTTCTATGAAACTGTCAGTCCTTCCGCTAGTCTCCTCCACAATGGCTTTGGCCAGCTCTTTTACTGCTTCCCTGTCAAGGGTTTCTGCCTGCACATCAACGTACTCCCAGTCGCCTGGCTTGCCTTTCTTCGCCTTTATATGGCAGTTCTCCTTGATGTGTATGCTCATGGTTGTGTTGTCAAAGTATTTTTCAAGAATAAAAGGTTTTTCTTCTTGCTCGAACTCGTAAAGAATAACCTTTATGCCTTTGCTCTCAGCCACCAGGCTTTGGACCTTGTCAGCAGTCACCAGGGTTGCTTTCTCCTCGCTAGCAAGCTTCCTGATTAATGAGTCAATCTCTCCTGTCTTTGCGTATTTAATCTCAAAATCAGTCGGCCTATTACCTCTGAAAATCACCTGGAAATGATGCTTGTCACCGAGCTCTCTCAGCTTCTTAACTTCCTCCAAGCCAAGGTAGCCTGTTTCCCTGTTCTTGTTAGCCTGGCTCTCAAGCTCTGCCATCACAGCCTCATGAATAATTATCATGTTTGGCTTGAGCTCGTGCTTCTCAATCTTCTTGGAAATAGTGCCCTCTATTATGATGCTGGTGTCAGGCACCATCCTGAGTGCCTTTTCAATTATCTTCTTGTCTTCAGTTCTTATCTTAGCACTTATCTTAGCGCTCATTTTCTGCGCCTCTTATTCTTTCCCAAACTCATTTTTATCTCCTCTAACAACACGTTAGTCTTTTTTATCTCCTCAAGCATGCGAGCAGTGGTTTCTCTCACCTTGCTCTGCTTCCAGTTAAGGTAAAGCATGTAAACATTGAATATAAAAGCTATGAAGTAGACTATGAAAGCCACTACTAATGAAGTGCCTGCCAAATCAGGTGTTAGTTCTACCATTCCAGAACAGAAATTCTCCCTCTTCTTTTAAATGTTATGGGAAAACATCATCAAAGCCATTTGCCAATATTGTGCTCAAGAACATTAAGCCATACCATTATTTTCTGGGAAAAGGTTGGAGTGTTGAGGCTTATTGAGAGTTTTTCTTCCAGCTTGTAACTCCTGCCTTCCTCATCCTCGTATGTAACCATTATCTTGAACTCATTCTTGCCAAGCTTGAGATTGTCTCCTCTTAGGATTACTGTGAAGTCATAGTCCTGCTCGAGCTTGGCAATGCTCCATTCTTCCTCAAGCAGCTCGTGTTCCAGCCTTATCATCACGTTTCTAGGGTTTGTGTATGATTTTCTCCTTAGGAAGAACTTGATGTGTGACCAGTCAGTGTAAGACAGGCTGGGCGGATAGCTCAGGTTTATTAGCTCCAGCAATGGCTTGTCCTGGAGTTCTATTATCACGTAAGATGATTTCTCTATAAGCTCGTTCTCTGCCCTGAAGACAACGGTCTTCACGCCGAGAGTGTCAAAGCTCTTGGTGTAATTGTACCTTGCGCTTTTACCTGCGTCTATTTTTGTGGTTGAGCACTTGTCATTCAGGCAGATGCTCAATGCCCTTAAGGTTTTGTCGCCATTATTCTCTATCAAGCAGCTAAGGTTGGTTGACTGGTTAAGGTATATCTTGCTCTTGCTGGCAGAGCAGGTTACCAGCACTTCCTTTGAGTAAGGCTTTTCTTCTGGCTGCTCTGTGATTATGAACATCCTCATGTATTCTTCTGAAAAAATCTTCCAGTCCCTTGCTGCCCTGAAGCTGGTCTCTGCCTGTTCTCCTCTCTCTCCTGCAATCTTTAAGGGAAAAGTGTAGATGTAGTTGCGTTGAAGGCCAGGGCTTACTTTCATCAGCCAGTAGATTTTCTTCCTCTCCCTTGGCCTTAGCAGCACTGACTTGAAATTATCATTTAATAATTGTAATTCCTTCACATTTGCCAGGGATATTCTTGTGGCGATATAGTAGTCATGAGGGTTCTTCACGCTCGCTATCAGCAGGTTGTATGAGCCAAACCCTGTTTCTGATTCTGCTACTTCCACATCTAGCTCCACGAGCTGAGAGAGCAGGTAGTCTTTGTCTTCCACGCTCACTGCCAGCTCAAGCTCTCCTGGCTTGATATCAGTATTTCTGCCCCTGGTTGAGTAGTCAATGCTTGTCTCCTTTGAATCAACGCTCGTCTTCAATTTTATATGAGCAGCATCAAGATAGCCTAATTCCTTGTAAGTCACGTCAAAAGGCACCCACCCAAAGCCTGGAAAGTAAACCTCTGCCCAGCCATGAGGACCCCAACCATCATTCTGCAAGTTAATGTTGGAATAAGATACTCCTGTAACAAACCTTGCAGGAATGCCCAGGCTCCTGCACATGGCTATGAACAAGCTTGTAAGCTCATCGCACACTCCCTTCCTATTATCCAGAACCCAGCTCGCCTTCTGAGTGGCTTCTGCTGTTATTGACGATAAATCATACTCCACATTATCCTCAACCCATATTGCAAGCCTGAAAACCACAGAGTAAAGGTCGTCTTCTCCCTGGGCAAGCTCAGAGGCAAGCAGCCTGATCTTGTCATTAATATCAATAATCTCCTGCGGAGCAAGGAATTCTGAATAAGCAGGGTCAAGCTCTTTTATTGGGAAAACAACTTTTTTAGTCACCTTCACAAACTCGTTCTTAGCATTCAGACTTGCACTTTCCTCTATCCTGAAAGAAGTCTTGCTAGGCTGATTCCACTCAAACAAGAATCCTTCATCATCCTTAAAACCTGCCTCTGGCTCAGTGGTTATATACCCGACTTCCTGCCTGTAATCCTCAACAGGATACCATGAGAGAAGAGCAGACACATAATCAGAATAATAATTAGAGCCTACAGGCGCAATCTCAAAGTTATTGGTGATTGAGAGCTTTAAATCAAGAGAATGATAATCAAAGAGCTCATCATCCTGAGCCAAAGCCAGGGCTGGGAGCAGGAACAACAAAGCCAGCACCAAACCTATCTTCACCATGACACACCAACATTTGAGCCTGTATTTTTAATATTTTGCTATAAAATAACCAAAACTTTTTAAAAACAAGAATTCTTCATCTGATACAATGCCACGGTCGCTTACAACAGAAACTGAGGTTTCTGAGTAATCGACCTTAAGCAACAAAAGTTGCCACGGTCGCTTAGCCTGGTATAGCGCAGGATTGCTAAGGACTTAATAGTCTTTATGAGGACCTACTATACCGCACACATCCTGTTCCCTCACGGGAATCCCCGGTTCAAATGAGAAACTGTGTTGCTCACCCAGAAAAACTCGGTTTTTCTGAATGTCCGGGCCGTGGCGCTTTTTTTATGGGAGATTTCGCAAAATTTCTCATCCCAAAAACCGCACGATAAAAGCTCCGCCCTTTAGAGCGTGGGACTAGTGCGGTTTTTGTTATCATGGAAAAGCATTTTGTCAGCTTTGAGGAGTTTGTAGCTCTGTGCAAGAGCCTTGTTGAGCAGGTGAAGAAGGATAAGTTCAAGCCTGACATCATTATTGGTGTTTCTCGGGGAGGTTGGGTTCCTGCAAGGTTTCTGAGCGATTACCTTGATATCGGCATTATGGCGAGTGTTGGGGTTAAGAGCTATGCTCATACAGAGAAGAAAGGAAAGCCGGTTATTGTGGAAAAGCTTGGAGCGGATATTACTGGTTTGAAAGTGCTGGTTGTTGATGAAGTTGTTGATAGCGGAGAGACTTTGGAAGTGCTGAAAGAATACTTTGCTTCCTTGAAGCCCAAACAAGTCAAATACGCTTCGCTTCATTACAAGCCCTGGGCAAAACTAAAGCCTGATTATTATGCTGCTGAGTCTAAAGACTGGATTGTGTATCCGTGGGGATTGGTTGAGAACAGCAAAAGCTGAAGAGTTTAGGCGAAGCTTATTTCTGGCGCTAATTTCAAAAACATTTATATAATACCGCCCATTATTAGAGAACACCACATAGCGGGGTAGGGCAGCTAGGAGTGCCCGTCGGGCTCATAATTCATTGTGAAACCCGGAGGTCGAAGGTTCAAATCCTTCCCCCGCTACTATTTTCTTTCAAATTTTGATAATCTTAATAAACAAAGCATTTTTCTTTTATTGTTAATGAACTTTCCTAAACTAAACTCCAAGACCGTCCTCGCTCCTATGGCTGGGATTAATGATGTTGCTTTCAGGCTGTTGTGTAAGGAGTATGGTTGCGGCTTGGTTTTTTCAGAGATGCTTAGCGCTGCTGCTGTTAGCAGGCTTAACAAGGCAACGCTCAGGCTGGTTGATGTTTGCGATGAAGAGCTTCCTTTCGGGGTTCAGTTGTTCGGCCAGCTGGCTGAGAATATTGTAAAGTCTGCTCTTTTTCTCGAGGAAACTTATAAGCCTGATGTTATTGACTTCAACCTTGGCTGCCCTGCAAGACAGATTGTTAAGCAAGGTGCTGGCTGCGCTTTGCTGCTGCGAAAGAACCGGATCAAGGAGATTGTTGAGGCATGCGTTTCCCAGCTAAGCACTCCTTTCACAGTTAAGATTAGGAGCGGTGTTGACAAGAAACGGATAGTTGCTGTTGAAGTGGCTAAGATTTGTGAAGAAGCAGGTGCTTGCGCAGTTACTGTTCATCCGAGGACCATGAGCCAGGCTTATATGGGCGTGGCTGATTGGCAGATAATAAAACAGGTCAAAGAAGCTGTGAGTGTGCCTGTTATTGGCAATGGCGATATTTTCACTCCTCAGGATGCTAAGAGGATGATTGATGAGACTGGGTGCGATTATGTAATGCTGGGCAGGGCTGCTATGAAAAGCCCGATTATATTCCAGCAAATCAATGATTATTTCAGGAAGCACGAGTACAAGCCAATTGATGACCAGGCCAGGTTTAAAATGATAAAAAAGTATTTGTACCTTGCAAACAAGCACAGCATAAGCTTTTTCAGGGTTAAGCTTCACTGCCAGAACTTCACAGCAGGCATTAAAGGAAGCGCGCAGCTAAGGAACAGGATTAGTGTTTGTAAGGGCGAGGAAGAGTTGAGAGAGATTCTGGGTATGTGAATTGAATCTTCCGCAATATTTAAAAACATGTTCTTTTTTGCTTTTATTATGAGCCAGTTTGGTAATGTTTTCAAGACTACAATCATCTTAGCATTACTCACAGCCCTGCTCTTATGGGTTGGCAACCTGATTGCAGGGAGTTCTGGATTAGCTGTTGCCTTTGTGATTGTGTTACTGATGAACGGAGCAATGTATTGGTGGAGCGATAAGATAGTCTTGTGGATGTACAAGGCCAAGGAGCTTCCTCAGAATCATAGAATAACAAAGCTTGTCAGGGAAGTTGCTCACAAAGCAGGCTTGCCAATTCCTAAGACTTACATTGTTGAGAGCGCTACTCCGAATGCTTTTGCAACAGGCAGGAATCCTAAGCATTCAGCAGTGGCTGTGACTAACGGAATCCTTGACTTGCTTGATGATTATGAGCTTAAAGGAGTGATTGCTCATGAGCTCAGCCATGTGAAGAACAGAGACACTCTTATCCAGACAGTTGCTGCTGTGATTGCCGGAGTCATCTCCTATGTTGCTATGATGGCTCGCTGGGCTGCTCTTTTCGGCGGAGGAAGAGATGATGACAGGGGCGGCTCTGGGCTTGAGTTATTAGTATTAGCGATTATCACGCCAATAATTGCTGTCCTGTTGCAGCTCGCCCTTTCAAGAACCAGGGAGTACATGGCTGATGCTGGCAGCGCTAATGCTTTGCATGACAGCAAGGCTTTGGCCAAGGCTTTGAAAAAGCTTGAGGCTGGCAACAAGGCAAGGCCTTTCAGGCGCGGAGAAGGCAATCCTGCGACTGCGCCTTTATTCATTGTTAACCCCTTCAAGGGCAGCGCGATTATTGAATTCCTAAGCACGCATCCTTCAATGGAGAAAAGGATTGCGCGGCTTGAGCAATTAAGGTTCTGAAAAGAATAATTTTAAATACTCTCATCATCAATTCTTCTTTTCCATGGCTAACAAGAACATGCAGGCTTTTGAGGATTTATTAGCAAGGATTGATAAGAAGCTTGACTTCATGGCTATGAATCCTCTTAACGAGGCTGCAGAGCAGAAAAAGTTCTTTGCAAAGCCAGGCTATAATCCTGTGTTCAAATACCCTGCGCCTTCTTCTGGCACTGGCAAGCTCTTCAGGAAAGCTGAAGAAATAAGACTGGTTGAGGGAGTTGTGAGCTTGTGGCTGCTTGAGAAGCTTGACAAGTTCAGGAAGATTGATGAGCTGATGCACAGCATTGACACTGAAAAATTCACCATGCTCTCCCAAGAGATTTTTGGAGCACCAGATGACACCCTTATAAGGAATGCTTATCAAATCCTGAAGAAAGAGCCTGTTCACGAGGAAAACAGCCTTAGCTCTGAGCAGGTATGCTCTGCCCTTAGGAACGTGCTTGACGAGTTCAGGCTCAAGGATTGGAAGGTTGAGGTTAAAAAGATGGCTGCTAATGCTGCTGTTCTTAACTCAAGAAGACTGGTTTGCGTGCAGAAAGACGCCAAGTTCCCAGAGAGCTTCCTGAAAAGAGTTGTAGCACACGAGATAGGCACTCATGTTTTTCGCGGAGCAAACGGGGAGAAGCAGCCTTACAGGATTTTCAAGACAGGACTCCCTGACTACCTCATGACAGAGGAAGGATTGGCTGTGAATGTTGAGGAGATGAACGACTGCCTTAAGATTAATACTTTAAGAGCTTATGCTGGAAGAGTGATTGCAGTTAAATTATCATTGGAATCAGGCTTCAGAAAGATTTATGATGAGCTGAGAAAAAGCTTTGACGAGCGCTTGGCCTGGAAGCTCACTCTCAGGGCTAAGAGAGGGTTAAGAAACACTTCATTGCCAGGGGCTTATACAAAAGACCACCTCTACCTGAAAGGCTATTACGAGATAAAAAAGTTCCTTGCAGAGCACAGAAGCGCAGGGCTGAAAGCCTTGTATTACGGAAGGATTAGCTTTGAGCAGGCGCTGCTAATTAATTCTATGGACGAGCTGAAAGAGCCTGACCTCCTGCCTGATTCTGAGAAGTTCAAGAAGATTATGTACGACCTCACTGTTTAGGATTAAATTTAAATACACCCTTATTTTTCCTTCTGAACATGATAATCGCAGGAGTTGAGGAGGCTGGTCGCGGGCCTGTAATTGGGCCTATGGTCATGGCTATTGCTTGTATTGAGGAAGAGGACGAGTTCAAGCTCAAGGCTCTTGGGGTGAAGGATTCTAAGTTGCTCACTCCTGGCCAGAGGGAGAGGCTTTATAACGAGATTAAGGACTTGTGCAGGTTCGAGCTTATCAAGGTTTTTCCTGAGGAGATTGATGCCGCGGTTCTTAGCGAGGATACTAATCTTAACTGGCTGGAGGCTGACAAGTCAGCCATGCTCATAAATAAGCTGAGGCCTGACAAGGTAATCCTGGACTGTCCCAGCACTAACATTGAGGCTTACAGGAAGTATATTCTTAAAAAGCTGGACTACAAGCCTAGGCTAGTGGTTGAGCACAAAGCTGATGTAAAATACACTATTGTCGGAGCTGCGAGCATATTGGCAAAGGTTGCTCGTGATAATGAGATTAAGAAGCTAAAGGCAAAATATAATGTGAATTTTGGCAGTGGCTATCCTTCTGATCCTTTAACTATTGAGTTCATTAGGAAGAACTTCGGCAAATACCCTTTCTTCAGGCAGAGCTGGAATACATGGGTTAAGGCGAAAAAACACGGGCCACAGAGAAAATTAGGGGAGTTCTGAAATGATAGTATTCCTAACCACGATATCAGAAACAGACAAGAAAGGCTATATTGATGAGACTCTTAGGATTGCAAAGAAGAACGGCTGCAAAGTAAAGTACATCTCACTCGGAGCATTGCTCATGAAAGAGCTAAAAGAGGACTTAGGAGCAAGCTTCATAGCCAAGAACGTGCTAAACATTGACGAGGAGTTCAGGGCTCTGGCAATGAAAAACCTGATACACAACCTGAAAGGAGAGATGAAGAAGCACAAGAACCTGATCATTTCTGGCCACGCAACTTTTCTGTGGAAAAGAAACTTCACCAATGCCTTTAACTGGAGGTATCTGAAAGACATAAACCCTGACATGTTCGTAACTCTCATCGATAACACTGACAACATTAAGAACAGGATGAGCGTGTCAGAGCAATGGAAAGAGCATAACATGACTGGCGATCAAATACTTGCCTGGCAGAATGTTGAGGTTAATGTGACGAATGGCTGGTCTCAGCTCCTTAACAAGCCTCACTACATCATCCCAAGAATGGAAGCCCAGGACGTGCTTTTCAAGCTCATGTTCAGGCCAGAAGCAGAGCTGGTGTATGCAAGCTTTCCAATGAGTCACATAAAAAAAGACGAGGTGCGGAAGAAGATAGATGATTTCGTGAATAACCTAAGCAAGTACTTCACAGTCCTAAACCCCAGAAGCATAGAGCTAAGCGAGCATTTTGGCGAGGCAGAAGCAGCCCAGACTTGTCTCAGGGATTTGAGATGGTTCACAGGCAAGGCTAACAAGATAATAGTTTATTTCCTTCCAGAGCTGGTGTTTTCAGCAGGAGTGTTGAGTGAGATAAACCATGCCTTTGAGACTACAAAGGAAGTGTGGATGATAATGCCGAAAAAGCTTTACGGTCCTTTTGAGAAGCACATGATAAGCCAGATATTCAACACAGAAGAAGAGTTCTTTGGATTCGTCAAAAGCAAAGGTTACAAGGAGCTGAAGATAAAGCTTTAACCAACGCATTATTTCTCAGCAAAATTTATAAATTCAGGGTTTTGTCTCAGGACTAAGAAAGGGTGTGAGTGTGATATTATGAAACACAGCAGGTATGTTTATTATTTCTCAGAAGGCAACAAGTCAATGAGGGAGCTTCTCGGAGGCAAAGGCGCAGACCTTGCTGAGATGACCAGGCTCAGAATTCCTGTTCCTCCTGGCTTCACTATCACGACTAAGGCTTGCGCTTATTTTTCTGAGCATAAGAAATGGCCTAAGGAGTTGGAAGGAGAAGTTAAGAAGAGCCTTGCAAGGCTTGAGAAGCAGATGAACCTGAGATTAGGAGATGCTAATAATCCTTTGCTTGTGTCTGTGCGCTCAGGAGCAGCAGTCTCAATGCCAGGAATGATGGATACTGTCCTGAACCTTGGGATGAATGATGAAACAGTTACTGGGCTGGCTGGTAAGACAGGCAATGAGAGGTTTGCTTGGGATGCTTACAGGCGTTTCCTGCAGATGTTCGGCAATGTTGTCATGGGAGTTGCGCACAATTATTTTGAGGAAGTGCTTGAGAAGATAAAGCAGACAAAAGGAGTGGCTTATGATACTGAGCTTAATGCTGATGAGCTGAAAAGATTAGTTGCTGATTACAAGGAAGCCATAAAGCAGCATGCTGGACTGGAATTCCCTCAGAACGCAAATGAGCAGCTAAAACTGGCTGTTAATGCTGTTTTTAATTCCTGGAATAGCAAGAGAGCAATTGTTTATCGCGAGCTGAACAACATCAAAGGCTTGTCAGGGACAGCTGTTAATATCCAGGCAATGGTCTATGGCAACATGGGAGAAGATTCAGGCACTGGAGTGTGTTTTTCAAGAAACCCTGCAACAGGAGAAAATGTTTTTTACGGCGAGATGCTGTTTAATGCCCAGGGAGAAGACGTTGTGGCAGGGATAAGGACTCCGCTGCAGCTTTCTGAGTTAAAGAAAAAAATGCCTAAGCAGTATGCAGAGCTGGATGCTATTAGGGCTAAGCTGGAAAAGCATTACAAGGACATGCAGGACATGGAGTTCACAATCCAGCAAGGCAAGCTCTACATGCTCCAGACCAGGAAGGGTAAGAGAACCTGCCAGGCAGCTGTTCGTGTTGCAGTTGAAATGGTGAAGGAAAAGCTTATAGACCAGAAAACAGCCATATTAAGAGTTCCTGCTGACCAGCTTGACCAGTTATTGCACAAAACCCTTGACCCGCTAGCCAAGAAAAAGGCAAAGCTAATTGCTACTGGACTGCCAGCCTCGCCAGGAGCAGCTGTTGGAACAGTAGTGTTCAATGCAGAACAAGCAGTATTGCACGGAGAGCAAGGAGAAAGCATAATACTAGTTCGTACTGAGACTAGTCCAGAAGATATTAAAGGAATGCACTTTGCAAAAGGAGTGCTTACTAGCCGCGGAGGAATGACTTCACACGCAGCAGTAGTTGCCAGGGGAATGGGCAAGTGCTGCGTGGCAGGAGCTTCTGAAGTAGTTGTTAAGGAGCAGGAAAAGAAATTCATTGTAAAAGACGTTGAAGTGAAAGAAGGAGACTGGATAACCCTTGACGGCAGCACAGGAGAAGTATTCCTTGACAAAATACCAGTAGTTGATCCTTCACTAAGCGGAGACTTTGCAACGCTAATGAAATGGGCTGACAAATACCGCAGGCTAGGAGTGTGGACTAATGCAGACACTCCGAAAGACAGCGAAGTAGCAGTCGGATTCGGCGCAGAAGGAATAGGATTATGCAGGACAGAGCACATGTTCTTTGAAGGAGACAGGATAAAAGCTGTCAGGGAGATGATACTCGCCAGTGATGTTGAAGGAAGAAAGAAAGCGCTTGCAAAACTATTGCCAATGCAGAGAAGCGACTTTGTCGGAATATTCTCAGTAATGAAGTACAGGCCAGTGATTATTAGGACGCTTGATCCGCCCCTTCACGAGTTCCTGCCAAAAGAAGAAAAGGATGTTGAGGAATTAGCAAAAGAGATGAATGTTAGTGTTGATGTTATCAAAGCAAAAACAGAGGAATTGCACGAGTTCAACCCAATGCTAGGACACAGAGGATGCAGATTAGGCATAATGTATCCTGAGATTACAGAAATGCAGGCAAGAGCAATCTTTGAAGCTGCTGCAGAGGTTAAGAAGAAAGGAATAAAAGTAAAGCCAGAAGTAATGATACCATTAGTTGGAGCTGTGAAAGAGTTTGAATTGCAAAAAGAGATTATTGATTCTGTTGCTGCTGAAGTGATGAAAGAGAAGAAGATAAAGATTGATTATGTTGTTGGCACAATGATAGAAGTGCCGAGGGCAGCAATAACAGCTGACGAGATAGCTAAGGTTGCTGACTTCTTTAGTTTTGGAACCAATGACTTAACCCAGATGGGATTAGGGCTTAGCAGGGATGATGCAGGCAAGTTCTTACCAGCCTATGTGAAGCTGGGGATATACAATGCAGACCCGTTCCAAGCCATAGACCAGCAAGGAGTAGGCCAGCTCATGAAGATATGCGTAGAGAAAGGCAGAAAGGCCAACAAGAAATTGAAAATCGGAATTTGCGGAGAGCACGGAGGAGAGCCGAGTTCTGTTGAATTCTGCCACAAGCTAGGACTGGATTATGTGAGTTGTTCGCCGTACAGAGTACCAATTGCGAGGCTGGCTGCGGCGCAGGCTGCTGTGAGTAAGGTTCATTAGCGAAGGCTTCATCTCTTTTTTAATCTCTTACCAAATCTCTTTAGAGCATCTATTTCCTTCTTTTCTCTCTCTATTATTGCGTTATATTCATCAATATCAAGATAGCTCAGTATAGCGTTTTCTGCAAGTTCAATAAGAACATTTGGTTTAAGAGCATCTAATTCCCAGGATACGTTCCCATATGTTTCTATATACCATTTTGCTCTTGGGTCAGTAATCTTTGCAGGATTAGGCGGGCACTTATATTTTTCAATTTGTTCCTTGTTCAGGGCAATAGGGACTATCTCTAATGATTTTTCTTCCAGGTCAACATCTTTTCCTATAAATTCAGTCAGCCTGTCTTTTATATCACGAATCATATCCAAGCCGCTTGGGTCGTGGTCTCCAAAGTAAGGTATTACTACTTTCTTTCCATTCCATAATTGTTCTCTTATTCTGCGGCTCATCTCATACATCATGCTTGCACTTGAATATCCTTTATTGGCTCCAAAATGTATGTGGTATTTGTCAGTGACAGGTTTCAATTTACCCTCTCCTGCTTCTTTCTCACAATACATTTCAAGATAATAAGGCTGGTTCTCCCATCTCTTCAGGCGATAACTGGCAACTGCACTTTCTATTAAATCTTCTATACCTTCCCATTCGGCGTGCATCTCTACATTCCTGCTTCTGTCTTCTATTGCATCCCAATCAAGATAACCTGCATATCGTGCATCTGTAAGAAAAACACAAAGTCGTTTATATACATCCGTAGCGTTAGGAATGGCATCTGTTGCTACAAGCTGATAATATATTTCCCTGTTTGTAAGCTTGAGACCCATTTCACTGTATTCGTCAAGAGTTTTTATAATGAATGCGAGTAATGCTTTGCCATTAATCTCAACTAGTTTCTTAAGGCTCAGATTATTCGGGTCTTTATAAGTTATGAGCATCTTATCTTTAGGTTCCCAATCCCTGAATTTCTCTTTCATATTAACAATTAAGTATTTCTAATATATAAACGTATTGACCTCGCCCTGTGTCATACTCTGCGCCTGGCCGGTAGGGCTTTGCTCTTTTTCTGAAAATTTTTCGTTTCCTTTCTCTTTCTTCCGCTTTTTCAACATAGCGTTTTATTAACCATCTCTTTAGTTTGAGCCTTTATGCCTGTTTTAAGCAAAACAAGCAAATCTGCGATTTGCAGTTCCTGAAAATCACAAATCTAAGATTTGTGAATCCAAAAATAGAATTTTTGGAAATCAAAGATTTTCAGAAACCTTTATAAATAAGATTATCTTACCAGTAAGAATAAGTACTGGTGAGGTATTAAAATGGATAAATTCGAGGTTACAAGCATGAGTTCAAGAGGCCAGGTAGTCATACCCTTGGATATCAGGGAGCAGCTTGGCCTGAAGGAAGGAGAGAAGTTCTTTGTTGTGGGAGAAGACGATACAATCCTGCTGAAGAAGATGACTTTGCCCTCTTTCAAGAACTTTGACAAGCTAGTAAAGAAGACTCAGGCTTTTGCCAGGGACAAAGGCTTAAAGCAGGCAGATGTGGACAACGCTGTAAAGAGAGTCAGGGAATGAAAGTTGTAATTGACACTAATGTATTTGTATCAGGCATTTTCTGGAAAGGACAATCCAATAAGGTTCTTAACCTTTGGAAAGAAGGAAAAATTACCCCCGTAGTCTCAACAGATATTCTTTCTGAGTTCACCAAGGTAATGAGTGATTTTAAGATTCAGCTTCCAGAAGACATGATAAAGGAATGGGTAAATCTAATCCTGAGGAACTCTATTCTTGTTGAGCCTAAGGAAAAACTGGCGGTGGTAAAAGATGACCCGAAAGACGATATGTTCATTGAAGCTGCTGTTACTGGAAACGTGAAATACATAATCTCTCAGAACAAGCATCTTCTAAAGCTAAAATCGTTTAAAGGAATTAAGATAGTCAGGCCTGAAGAATTCAACAAGCTATTCTTATGAACTGCTTTTATCCGCGTCTTGCCTCAGGGCTTTTGTTAACCGTTCAGAATTACTTCTTCAATCTTCTTGTTGTTACCACTGCTTCACCTTCAGTAGCTTCACATCACAGATTGCTTGTCGGGTATATCTTATCATGGTGGTCGTAGTCTTCGAAGGATACTTTCTTCTTCTCATGATTTATTGTGAATATCAGCACGAAGTGTCCTAGGTGCACCCGGTTTAGTCCTTTCATGTCCTGGCTTAAGAACTTGTACTGGTGCTCAGGACTCCCGAGTATCTGGTTCATTTTTTTGCGCACAATAGTGTACTGCTTCAGGTCCCGCTTTTTTAGCTTAGCCAGTTTAGCGCTTATCTCAAGGCTATACTCGTCTGTGTACAACCTAGCCAACTCTTTTCTCGAACTCCTTCCTTGAGAGGTGCTTGCCTTTCACTATCTTATCAAGCTTTTCCTTGTACTCAGGCCTTAGCTCTGGCTCCAGAAAGGTCTGCTCGTACTCAGTCACTACCAGGTCTATTGCTTGAGACTTATCCCTGAGGCCGTGCTTGGCCTTGATTATGTTCAGCACCCGGTTGGAGTTCTCGTTTATGTTTATCATTGCCTGTACCATATACATCACACATATTAGTATATATGCGGAGTATATAAGCTTTTTGGTCAAGAAGAGTATTTAATCACTTATTTATATAATGCTATTAAGAATTTTCGTGATTTCTTGTGCAAAATCGGAACTCTTTCACGTCACTGGACATTTCCAGCGCAACCCCCTTTAAAAACCACAACCTTTTTATATTCTTATCTTATAGGTTTATGGCATAGATTAACTTATAACAAAAACTCGCTGCTCGAGGCTATCCTCGAGCTAAAGCCCGATTTTTACGCCTCTCGCTGAATCGCGAGTTTTTGGGATGAGAAATTTCGCACTAAAGTGCGGGGTTTAAAGCCTATGCGAAATTTCCCATAATGTTCATTATCCAGGAAGGTGAGTGAAGTAAATGACCAGGATTAACAGGCTTGTTGTGAAAGGTTTTAAGTCCTTTGCTAACAAGACAGAATTGGTTTTTGGGGATCATTTTAACTGCATCCTCGGGCCTAACGGCTCTGGCAAGAGCAATGTTCTTGATGCTTTGTGCTTTGTTCTTGGTAAGAGCAGCGTCAGGGAGATGAGGGCTGAGAAAGCTGCTAACCTAATATATAATGGCGGCAAGAGGAAGAGCCCTGCAAAAGAGGCTGGTGTAAGCATTTATTTTGATAACAAGTCAAAAATCTTTGGCGCAGAATTCGGGGAAGAATTAGAAATCTCCAGGATGGTGAGGGGTAATGGCCAGTCCACTTACAGGATTAACACCAAGACCAGGACTAGGCAGCAGATTCTCGAATTATTAAGCAGGGCAAGGATTAATCCTGACGGCTACAACATCATCCTCCAAGGAGATATTGTGAGATTGGTGGAGATGAGCCCTATTGAGAGACGGGGCATGATTGAGGAGGTCGCTGGCATAAGCATTTACGAGCAGAAAAAGAACAAGGCAATAAGGGAGTTGACAAGGGTTGAGGAGAAGCTGAATGAAGCCACAATTATTCTCGCTGAGAGAGAAGGCTATATCAAGGAATTGAAAAAGGAGAGAAACCAGGCTTTGAAGTTCAAAGACCTTAATGACAAGATTAGGCAGAACAAAGCCACTATCCTTAACAAAAAAATAATGCTGAAAAAAGAAAAGGCGGATGAGCTTGAGAAGAAGATAAGCGAGAACCAGGCAAAGGTTGACGAGCTAAAAAAAGAGGTTGGGAAATTAAGAGAGAACATCTCCAGGAAGAAGCAGGAGATTGAGAGGATTAACAGGGAAGTTGAGGAGAAAGGAGAAAAAGAGCAGGTAGCATTGCACAAGGAAGTTGAGAAACTAAAAGTCGAGCTTGCCCTTAACAAGCAGCGCATCCAGACAATTAATTCTGAGGTTGGAAAGATAGAGGGCAGGAAAAAAGAGCTTGAGAATAATTATCAGGAATTGCTCGAGAAGATTAATAATCTTGAAAAGGCAAAAAAAGAGTTTGAAGGCCAGATTAAAGGAAAGGAAAGAGACATTGCGTTTGTTGACAAGAAGAGTGAGGAGTTCAGGAAAAAGAACAAGCTGGAGGACGCCCAGAAAGCTGATGAGAGGATTGGAGAGATTGATAAGAAGGCAGACGCAATACAGGAAGAGGTTCACAAGCTAAGGGAGAAACAACAGGAGTTCCTGAGGGAAAAGGACAAGCTAGAGTTAAGGATCCAATCAACTGATGAGAAGATTGAGAAAGTGCTGGGCCTTGAGAAGGAGAACAAGTCTGCTATTGAAAAGCTCAAAGCCAACAAGGAAACCTTTAAGAAAAAAGAGAACGAGCTCAAAGGAGCGCTTGATTATGATTCCAGCCTTGCAAGCCAGCTAAGCACTGCAAGGGACAAATTGTTATCCAGGAAAGAAGAAGAGTCAGCCTTGCGGGCGCGCTCAGTCAGCATCCAGGAATCCTTAGGCGGAGGAATTGCTGTCAAGAAGATAATGGAGCTAAAAGCAAGCAGCAAGTTCAAGGGAATAATAGGCACGGTTTCTGAACTAGGCCAGGTAAAGGAAGAATACGCTCTTGCTCTTGAAGTAGCAGCAGGCCCAAGGCTTGGCAGCGTAGTGGTTGAGACTGACGAGACAGCAGCCAAGTGCATTGATTACCTGAAAGATAACAAGCTAGGAATTGCAACATTCTTACCGCTTAACAAATTACAGCCAAGAGAGGTGAATGAGGATTTAAGAAAGCTGGACAAGCCCGGGGTTAAAGGCCTGGCTATTGACCTCGTCACCTTCCCTGAAAAGTACAGGAAAGTGTTTGAGTACGTGTTCGGAAGCACCTTGGTAGTCGATAACGTGGAAGTTGCGCGTAAGATTGGTGTTGGAAAAGAGAGAATGGTGACTTTGACCGGCGACCTTATAGAGACTAGCGGAGCAATGCAGGGAGGCTACAGGACAAGGAGGAAAGGGCTTGGCTTCCAGGACAAGGAAATAAATGAGTCACTAAAAGCATTTGAGGCAGAGATTAAGGAGCTTATAAGCGTTATTGCCAACCTTGATGTCAAAAAGAAGAATAATGAGATGAGGATTGAGGATTTAAGAAAAGAAAAAGCAGAGCTGGAAGCAGAGATTATCAAGCTTGAGAAGAGCCTGCACCTGGACTCATCAGACCTTGATGCTAATAAAAAGGAAAAGGACCAGATAGCATCTGAAATGATTAATGTTGAGAAGGAACTTGAGAAGATAAGAAAAGAATTGGTTGACAAGAACACAGAGCTCACCAGCCTGAAAAAAGAAAAAGAAAATCTCAGAGGAGAAGTCACAAGGCTAAGAAGCCCTGCCTTGCTCGCAGAGCTTAACTCGTTCGAGCAAAAAAAAGCAGAGCTAAAAAATGAGATGAGCAACCTTGATGTTGAGCTGAGAAAGAATGAGAGCGAGATAAAGAACATACTCGGGCCTGAAGGAGGAAAAATCCAGCAAATCCTGAAGCAGCACGACAAGGAAAAAGCAGACTTTGCAAAGGAGAAGAAGCAGCTTGAAGAGCTTATACAAGGCCAGGAGCTGGAACTCAAAGGGAAAGAGAAGAACCAGGAAGAATTCTATGCCAAGTTCAAGGCATTATTCAACCAGAGAACAAAGCTGAGCGAAGAGATAAGCAAGCTGGAAAGCAGCATAACAATCAAGGAGAATGGCATGCGAGAATATGAGCAAAAGAATAATGTGGTTGCACTGGAGAATGCTGGTGCAAAAGCAGAGCTAGCAGGCTTGGAAGCAGAGTTCAGGCAGTACGAAGGAGTGCCTTTGTTCAAGGAAAAAAGCGAGGAGCAGATAGAAAAGGAGATAAAGCAATTCGAGAAAATGGTAGCTGACATCGGAGCTGTTAACATGAAAGCCCTGGAGATTTACGAGAAGGCAGAGCATGAATACCAGGGGCTGATGAAAAAGAAGGACACGCTCGGCAAAGAGAGGGAAGACGTGCTCATAATGATAAATGAGATTGACAGCAAAAAGAAAGAATTGTTCATGAGAACCTATAACGTGCTCAATGAGAACTTCAAGAAGATATTCGTCAGCCTAACTTCCAAGGGAGAAGGCTCATTTGAGCTTGAAGACGAGAATGACCCATTCGCTGCAGGCATGACTATAAAAGTTAGGATAGTAGGCAAGAAGTTCCTTGACATCAGAAGCCTGAGCGGAGGCGAGAAAACATTAACAGCATTATCATTCATATTCGCAGTGCAGGAATACGCTCCTGCAAGCTTCTACATCCTTGATGAAGTGGATGCTGCGCTTGACAAGCACAACTCAGAGAAGTTCGCAAAGCTCATCAGGAGCTACTGCAAGAACGCCCAGTACGTAATCATCAGCCATAATGATTCTGTAATCAGCGAAGCAGACAACCTTTACGGAGTAAGCATGGACCAGGACAGCATAAGCAAGGTCACGAGCCTGAAGATATAGTTCTTCTATAAGAAGTTATGTCTAATTTCCTCGCGCGCTTTATATTCTGACACTAACATTCCCTTAATTTTTAAAAGCCCAAAAAATTCTTCAAAAGTCTTTTTTAGATATGGAAATCTTTTATATGCTATGAATATTTTTTAGATTGTAAATCTTTGAAATAACTCGTCTCACTCTTATTTTAGTTTTTACCCTCTATTTTGCTTTTAGACCTGTAGCATAGCAAATTGCTATATTCCTAAGTTCCCCGTCACGTTCAACCTTTTTTGTGATTCTTTGGCTCTTAAGTGAAGATAGGAAGTCTAAGCTTTTTTTTAATATATCTTCTCTTCTAAAATATTTACTTGTGTCATACGTTGATCCATCATATTTTTTATAACTTATTTTTGTCATTAGGCTATTTAAAAGAGAAGGATCAGATGTTAGCCTTTCTTCTAATTTTTCAAGGCAATTGGTTGTATCCAGTTTAACTAAATCAAAATCAACTTTGATAATTTCTGTTTGAATTCTCAGGTTTGTTGCAATTTCTATTCCCTTACTTTTCATCTGTTTGTATATATCAACAAGCGCTGCATTAATTGCTGTTATTTTACCACCATATTTTTCGCAAACTTGAGGGGAATTAGAAGTTAATAAAATCATATTATAATCTCTTAATTCTCTTCCTCTGCTTATCACATAATCATTTGTAGAGCTTGTTAAAATATGCTTTTTTGCTTCTTCTATAGTTCGACCTATTTCTTCTTCTTTTTTCTTAAAGATATCATCGTGGTGGTGAAGAGTTTCTTCTAATAAAACATTAGTTAAATAGGATTCTAAATTAAAAGATAATGCTTCCTTAATTTCTTTCTTTGAAGGTGCTCCGTTTCCTCCCATTTTAATATCCTCCTTACATAATTATTTATTGTAAAGTAGTGATATACACATATAATATTTAAAATAATGCTGTCGTGATTTACAACGACATTAGAAAGATTTATAAATAATAAATTTCTAATTAGATTTATGGAAGCCAGTCTCGCACTTAAAAAGATAGGATTAAAAGATAATGAGATTAAAGTATATCTAACCCTCTTAGAAATAGGTTCTACTACCGTTGGACCATTAGCAAAAAAAGTTGAAATGTACAGAACTTATATTTATGATATTTTGAAAAAGCTGATTGAGATGGGTTTAGTTCATTATGTAATAGAAGCTAATAAAAAATACTTTGAAGCTACAGAACCAGCAAAACTTCTTGAATTGGTTAAAGAAAAAGAAGAAAAATTAAAAGAAGAAAAAGAAATTATTAATACAATAATTCCTCAACTTGCAAAATTAGAAAAACCCAAGGAAGAGCATAAAGCATCCGTTTATAGGGGAAAAAGAGGATTAAAAACAATTTTAGAAGATCAGCTAAAACAGAAAAAAGAAATTCTTGTTTTAGGAGCACAGGGAAAGTTTAAGAAAACTTTTGAACATTATTGGGAACAATGGAATAGAAAAAGAGAAAAATTTAATATTCCAATTAAAGTGATCTATAATGCAAGTTTAAAAAAAGAAAAACTTAAACAAAAAGAAATACTCCAAGCAAAGCTTGCTACTATCAAATTTTTAACAAAAAATTTTGATTTTCCATCTACAATTAATATATGGCACAATAAGGTTGCAACTATTTTATGGATGGAACAACCATTTGCTTTTGTGATTGAAAGTAAAGAAGTTGTAAAGAGTTATAGAAATTTTTTTGAGCTTCTATGGAAATTAGCAGAATTTTGAATTTTTTGGGCTTTGTATTTTTTTGCGCGCTCGGAAACTCAAAAGTCTTTCCTGAGCAGAATAAACTTTCAGGATTCTAGACGAAAAGATAAGCAAGGCTTACTTAATCATCTCATCAATCGTCTCTTCAATCTCCTTGGCTGTCTTGTCCCAGGTGAATTCCCTCTCAACAGTCCTCCTGGCTTCCAAGCCTATTTTTTTTCTCAGCTCGTTTTGCTTCATCAGATATTCTATCTGCCTTGCCAGGTCATAGGAGTTTCTCTCCTTGAAGAACAAGCCGTTGATTCCGAACTTGATGTAATCCTTGACAAACCCCACTCGAGTTGCTATGACTGGTACTCCGCAAGCCATTGCCTCAAGGGTTCCGAGGCTAGTGGTTTCTGTAAGGCTTGGCAGGCAATAAACATTCATGGCTTGAAGGTAAGGCACAACATTGTTAGTGCTTCCAGGAAGCATTACTCCTGGCACTGATGCAAGCTTTTTCTTAATGCTCTCAACGCCCTCGCCCACTATTATGAGCAAAACATTTGGGTGAGCCTTCTTTACTATGATGAAAGCTCTCAGAAGAGTCATGAGGTCTTTTTCCCTTCCAAGCCTGCCATGATGCCCGATTACAAAAACTCCTGGCTCTATGCCAAGCTTTTTCTTAGCCTCAAGCTTGTCTGGCGGAGGAACGAATTTCTTAGTGTCCACCCCGAGATGAATTACTTTTTTCTTAGTCTTAACCTTTTGCCAGCTAAGCATCTCTGCTATGTTCTCAGAAGGCACTATGAGCAGGTCTGACTTATTATAAACCCTCCTAGCAATAATCTTGGTTAATAAGTAGAGGTACTTCCTGAACAAGCTTAGCCCTGCTGCTTTTGCCACTAATTCCCATTCTATGGAGTGCATAAAAGAGATTACTTTCACCCTGCTCCTCCTAGCAGCCAGGATTGCCAGGTAGCCAATAGGGCCTATGGTCTGGGAAAAAACAATGTCCGCCCTCCTCACTTCTCTGCTTATTTTTCTGTAACGAAAAGTGGAAACATTAAAGTCTCCAAATCTAATCCTGGACACCGGTATCTTCACCAGCCTGACATTCTCATCATTATCAAATTCTGAAACCCCAAAATCAGGGGCAAGCACAGTAATATGGTATTTATCCTTCATCCTCGGTATTATTTCTGACAAGAACCTTGCAATGCCATCCCATCTTGGCAGGAAATTATCAGTGGCTATGAGCAACAGCTTTTTCTCCCCTGATTTCTTCTCAGCCATTTTCTTATCCTCATCAATCTTCTTTATCATCTTACCTTACCCTGTAAAAAACCTCAGCATACTTTGTGCTGTACTTTATCCCTTTTAAAGTGTCCTTTATATAGATTAGGAAGAAGAAGAAATTGTTAAGCACAAGATAGTTGTAAAACGTGAACAAGTCAATCTGGCTCTTAAAAGCCTTCAAAGCAGCTATCTTGGTCTTAAAAGTTTCAGAAGTATCCACCACCAGCCTTGGCTTGTTCCTCTTCTTAAGATTCAAAAGATTCCACACCTCAAACATGTAAAGCTCTGATTTCAAGCCGAGCCTCTTATAAGTCCTAAAAACCATCCTGAAAGTAGCCCTGTGGTCAGGATGAGCATCATCAGAGGCGTGAGTGAATATCTTGACAGGCTTCAGCCTCCTAATCATCTCCTTGAAGTTCTTCTCCATCTCCCTCTTCTCAAAATCCTCCTCAAAATGAAGCTCTTTCAAGCCAAGAAAAACCACTCCTTTGCCGCCGATAATCTTATCAGCCTTCAGAGCCTCCTTAACCCTGGCCTTAGAGATTACCTCCCTGCGAAGATGAGGCTTCACACCCTCGCCAAACGACAGGATTATAGTGTGTATATCATAACCTTCCCTGGCATACTTGACTATGGCTCCGCCTGCACCAATAATCTGGTCATCTGAGTGGGCGCAAATCACCAGGATTGAGCCCTTGCTCTTAATCTTTGCCATAATACATATAGGTAGGAATATTCGTTTAAATAGTTTTTTGGTTTTTGAAGAAAAAAGAGAGCATATGACGGCCGGGTTGCAAATGAACCGAGTCTTAGGAGTAGGACAACTTTTTAATCAGAAGAAATCTTAATCGTAAACATCTTTTCTGTGGTCAAAGCAGTTGACTATTATTTTGTCCTTTTCTATGCGGTAGATTAAGCGAAACGGCGTAATCCTTAGGCTTCTATGGTTCTTTAGCTCGTGCTTTAGAGGTTTGCCTGCTTCTGGTTGCTTTTCCAGTTTTTTTATCTGCTTGATAATCCTTAATCTTGTGGTCTTGTCCTTTATTTTTTTGAATTCTTCCCTGAATTCATCTGAGAATAAGATTATCATTTTCACTTCATCAGCAAATCATCTATTTCTTCGTCCTTCATTCTGGTGTTGGCTTTGATGTATTTGCCTTTCTTAATCTGCTCCTCACTCCTATGAATCTTTTCGATTAGTTCCATGTCCTTGCTCAAAGACTCTTTTCTTAGCTGCTTTAGCATGATGTTCCCGTCTTGGTTAAAAACAATGAACTTAGTGGATGGGCTGATGCCAGCATCCTTCCTTACTTCCGCAGGAATAACCACCTGGCCATTCTGCGACATCCTGGTAATAGCGACTTCCATAATTCATCACCTACAATACATTTTAATAATAAAACAGATTGTATATATAAAGGTTTCGATTATCTGCTCCCAGAAAAGCCTGATGCGCTGGCCGGGATTCGAATTTCCGGACACAGGCAAACCCCTGCATCTCCCGGATATACGGCTGACTTCTAGCTAAACTAATGGAAGGCCGCAGTCATTTCCGGCAAAAGAGCTGGAAGCTCAAGAGCTTGCTCTTGTTGTAGCCATTAGACCACCAGCGCATAGTGTTTTGAAAAAACGTTCTGTTTATATATGTTTTTATTCATAACCTTTTTAAATATTCTTTCTATCCTAATGCTCAGCATGGTTTTGGACAAGTTATCAGACTCTTTGAAGAGCACGCTCAAGAAAATTACAGGAGCAAGTTTTGTAGATGAAAAGCTGATTAATGAGCTGGTCAAGGATATTCAGAGGGCTCTTCTTCAGGGCGATGTTAATGTCAAGCTGGTGTTTGACTTGACTCAGAAGATTAAGGAGCGGGCATTAAAAGAAGAGCCACCCAGAGGCGTAACACGAAAAGAGTTCTTAATCAAGATTGTTTATGACGAGCTGGTTAATTTCCTCGGAGGGCCTGGAGCTAAGACTCTTGTCAAGGGTGAGCCTTTCAAGCTCATGCTTGTCGGCTTGTTCGGCAGCGGCAAGACTACTAGTGCCGGCAAGCTTGCTGCTTTTTACAAGAAGCGAGGGTTAAAGGTTGCTCTTTTGCAGACAGACAGCTGGAGGCCTGCTGCTTATGAGCAGCTCGAGATGCTTGCTAAGAAGGTTGGTGTTGATTTTTTTGGGATTAAAGGAGAAAAGGATGCTGTTAAGATTTACAAGGCTTTTGAAAAAGAGTATAAGAAGTATGACATGCTTATCATTGACACTGCTGGGAGAGATGCTCTTAACAAAGAACTCATAGAGGAGCTTAACAGGATTCATGGTGCTGCTAAGCCAGAGGAGAACTTGCTTGTTATTAGCGCTGATATTGGCCAGGCAGCCGAATCCCAGGCCAAAAAGTTCCATGAGACTTGCAGGGTTACTGGTGTTTTTATTTCCAAGCTTGAAGGCACTGCCAAGGGCGGAGGCTCTTTGATTGCCTGCGCCGTCACTGGAGCTCCTGTAAAGTTCATTGGTGTTGGAGAGAAAATTCCTGACATCGAGGAGTTCAGGCCTGAAGGCTTTGTTGGCAGGCTCTTAGGCATGGGTGACTTGGAGGCTTTGCTGGAGAAGGCTAAGGACGCTATCACAGAGGAGGAAGCCCAGGATTTGGGCAGGAAGTTCTTGAAAGGAGAGTTCAATTTAATAGATTTGTACGAGCAGATGAGGGCTTTGAAAAAGATGGGCCCTATGGGTAAGGTCATGGAGATGATTCCTGGCTTGAGCCAGGTCAAGCTTCCAAAGGAGGCTTTGCAGGTGCAGGAGAAAAAGCTTGAGATTTGGCGCCACATAATGGACAGCATGACCAAGGAGGAGCTTGAAGAGCCTGAGATTATCACCAGCACCAGAATTGAGAGGATTGCCAGGGGAGCAGGAACAACCACCCAGGAAGTCAGGGGCTTGTTGAAACAATACCGCCAGAGCCAGAAGCTGGTTAAGATGATGAAAGGAGCTGATTCTGAGAAAGGAATGCAGAAGGCTCTTCAGAGGTTGCAGAAGGGCGGTAATGTGAAGTTTAAGTTCTAGATTTGTGTTTTCTTTTGTTTTATCTTGTCTTATTTCTGTCTTGCGTTAATAATAAACTCAGAAAAATTAGTTGGTAACACAGAGCCGGTGAATGTATAGGGTTAAGGGTGGGTGAGGTGATCTTAAGAACCTAGTGTTTTCCTGCTCTGTGTTACTCAGCTAAACACGAAGGTGTGATCATGATTTTGATTTCATGATGTCTTGTATCATCCCCCGAACCTTACTTGTTACTATTGTATGGTAGTACTAATATTTAAAGTTTTCGCTTTTTTTGAGCGAAATACATAAATTTTCAATTTATGAATTCAAAAATCAAAGATTTTTGTAAACCTCAAAAACTTGTTTTTGTTATGTTTCGCTTGGGGCAATTATTTTCCGTAAAGAACATAAAAATCTGGCAAAAGAAGAAAAATCGCAAGGCAACTGGTTCTTCAAATAAGCTTAGACAATCTTGGGAAGAATGCGCTCAGTCTCCTCTAGCCTTGTGACTTTGTTAACCACAGCTTCTTTAAGAAAAGCAGAAGGAGCACGCTGCCAGCTAGGAACTATACCTGACTTACTGCCGCAAAAGCCATAGTTAGCAGAGTATTTGTTGCTACAAAGAACTATCTGGTCTAAAAGATAAAAAGGCGAGCCAGAAAGAGTCACTCCTGAAATAAGCTCTTTTCGCCCATCCTTATAAATCTTAAAAACTGCTTGAGGGTCCAGGATAAATTCACCATTCTCAATGCTAACACAGCCCTCGCCTGCTTTGAAGTACAGCCCAAATTCATATCCTCTCTCCTCGCAATAGCGCAGCATGTGTTTAATCAGTTCCTTTTCACTCACTCCTGAGGAGGGCAAGACAAACAAATTGCTAATCCTTGGCTCAGGAACGCTGGTTGAGAAATCTCCGTCCTCATCAGCCTGCATCACCCACTCGCATCTTGCATGCCCGTTTGAGCGCAATCCGAACTGTCCTGCGCTTTTCCTGTCGAGAAGAAAACTCTTCAAAACACCATTTTCAACAAGCACTGTTCTCTGGCCGCGAACCCCTTCCTCATCATAAGTATAATGACCAAAGCCGTGCCTGTAGCCAGGGTCATCAATAAGAGTAAGGAAAGAAGGCATTATCGCTTTACCTATCTTGTCAGAAAATACATTAGTCTCTTTCTGATAGACGTACTCGCCTGAAAGCAGGTGAGCAGCGATGGCTTCGTGAAAAAACACTCCTAAAGCGCTTCCGTCCAGGATAACCGGATATTTCCCAGTCTCCACGCTGCCTGCTTTGGCAAAGGCTTCGATATTGGCTATTATTTTTTCAACGCTGGGCTCTTTAAGATGAAACTCTCTTAACTGGTAAGGATGGTTGGTGTTAAAAATAGGTTCAGCATAGGGAATCCTCTCTGAGTTGGTGTTTTCAATCAGGGCTGAAATCAAAATATCTGCCCTGAAGTCACTGCTTCTTATCTTGGTTTTCTCAGAATTAACATATCTGCGGATATTATTAGTAACTCTTACTGTTAATAAGGTTTTCCATACATGTTTGTTCCTGTAAACCAGGTCTGACAATCTTTCAAGTTCCTTAATCTGTTTTGATGAGAGCACGTCTTCATCAAGGGAGTGCACCTCTGGAAGGCTAACCTCCACAGGCTCCTGGGAGAGAGTAAAAAATAATCCCTTTTCTTTCCTGAACTGGGCACGGCTTATTTTGTCATTGTAGTTTGCAAAGGCCATTCTTACCAGCGCGTTCATGTTTCTGTCAATAACCCTCCTAATAGTCGTGGTGTGAGAGGAAACATCAGACACCCCGGCAGTTCCTCTTCCGTACTTGTTCTTTTCTCCTATGAACCCATCTAGCAGGAGCCCTTCACCTGAATCTAATCCCGGCTTTGCAGTCAGTTTTCCATCAAGAAAATTATACTCCTGCTGTTTAATCACCTTGTGGGCAATAGAGATGAAATCAGGGCTCTTGGCATATTCCTTGTCAAGAAACCTGCCCTTGACCTGGGCGTTCATCCATCGCTGCACCATTTCATCCAAAGCAGTAATGATGTGATCACTCATTACAAACCCCCTGCAAAACCCTTATTTTGTCTCTAGAATACAAGAATGATAAAGGTATATAAACTTTTCGTAATAATAACCATTAAAGAATAGTCACTAAAACTTAGAATTGTTTTCTTATGTTCGCCACAAACCTCTCAAAGTCCCTTATCTTGACGCATGCGCCAGCAGCATGGTCATGCCCTCCGCCATAGCCATTCACTCCGTCAAGAGCCTTCTCAATAAGAGGCGGCAGTTTTATCCTTGTAGACCTGAGCGAGCACTTGTACTCCCCGTTATACTCCCACACCACCAGGATTATTTTGTCAGGGTGCTTGTAGATTAGCTCATTGCTAATCTCAGCAGAGAAAGAATAGTCAGGGCTTTTGTAGACAAAAACCACCAGCTTGTCCTCAGGATTCATTTTTATCTGGCTCATGAGCTCATCATACTTGCTTTTCAGCCTGCTATACTTCTTGTAAAGGAACTTGCCCTGGCTCGTGCTCTGCTCCAGAATCTCATACGGCTCCTTAATCCTTGTGAGCACCTTCACTGATTTTATCACGTCAGAAGCCTTGCCTTTGAGGTTAAAGGAAATTATCTTGATAAGCTCTCCGAGTTTTGAATTGTGAAGGGCAACTTCAGGCCTGGTTATGTCCTGGGAGAGCAAGTCAGGGTATTTCTTGACAAACTCGTCCAAAATCTCTTTTTCTGGCAAGAACCAGTCCCCAATACTGCCTAGCATTGCAATCCACAAATTCTTTTTTAGCGCCTTGTAAATCCAGTAAGAGGTTGGCCTGTTGTCATCCGCATCCTCGGTTCTTGGATTATAATACTCAATGCCTTTCCTCTCAATTAGGGGGTGGTGGTCTATCCACACCATCCTTGTCTTTACCTGGTCAATAAAATCCTGGTTAACAATAGGCACATCAACAATCATCACCATGTCCGGAGAGTAATCATTCACTTTCGTAGCCAGCTCTGCTCCCAGCTCAGGTGCATTCTTCACAGGCATGCCCTTGCCTTCTTTTATGTGCTTGTAAATCTGGAGAAAGCTTGCTGCTCCGTCTGCATCGTCGTCAAAAAGTATGACCGGCCTGTGGCTGGAGTCAAATATTCCTCTCAGCTCTTCAAGTTGTTTTTCAGAAAGCCCCACTTTGTCCCTCCATTGCTCTCAGGAGCTTTACAGCTTCTGCCTCTTTATGCTGTCAGTCCAGATGTCAAACAATACTGCGTCCTTATGATAAGGCTTTTTCAGGAGAATCTTGAAGACCTTCTTCACGATAATGGCTGCTGCCATGTGCACTGCAGGGTTAATCAATCCTGCCTCATCAACTGGCTTTATCTTATCTGTTAGTTTTTTCAGCTTTGCAAAGTTGATGCCTTTGTCACTGGTAGCTACCAGGCCCTGGCTTGCTGATGCCAGTGCAAATATCAGGGGCACTTTTTTTTTCTTTGCATAGGCAGATATAAGCTCGCTGGCTTCAGGGTTGCCAGTGGCGTCCACAACAACATCAGCGTCCACCAGGAAGATGTTGTTCTTGGTGAGGTCTTCGTGGAAAGTCTTTACCTTGACTGCGGGGTTGATTTGCTCCAGGTATTTTTTTGCCTGCTTTGCCTTGAAGCGCTCATGGTCTTCCTCAAGGTAGAGGGTTTGAGAAGATAAGTCTTTCACAAAGCATCTGCCCTTATCAATTAGTCGGAGGTTTATCCCGGATCTTAAGAGCATTACTGCCACTGTTGAGCCTATGCTTCCTAAGCCTACGATTGAGGCTGTCTTGTTAGCCAGGGCTTGCCGGCCTTTCTCCCCGATTTCTTTGAAATTGACTAATTGCTCATACCTCATCTTCTTCACCTCGTAAGCATCATGAAAGGATGAAAACGGGAGATGATAGGAGGTATATATATTTAACCCAACAGCCGCCAAAATCTATTTCATCACTAATAAGTAGTTAAAAAAACGAAAGATTTATAAAGGATTAAGTCAATAATAGTGGAAAAGAGGGGGAGATTATCTTAATATGAAATCAGACAATCTTGAACAAAGAGTATCTGCAAGCAGAGTGCCTGCAAAAACCAAGATAAAGAATGTTTTTGGAGATACAAAGCTATTCTTAAACAGATACATTTATCCAGGAGCGTTTCTTATAGCTGCGAATGGCGCATATTTATGGGGCGCTGACCAAACTCTCGACTATGTTTCCCGAAGGCTAGAGGGCGGGAATGGGTTAGCAACAGCCCTTGCATATGTTGGCTTAGCCTCTGGGCTGATAGCTGTCAATATAGGCCCAAAAATCAAAGACAAGCACAGAGGACTCTTCTATGCTGCCAAGAAAATTTACGACAAGAACAGAAAGGAATTTGAGGATATGAGAAAAAGGCTTAAGAAAAAACCTTCTGAAAAGGATAGCGAAAGTGAAAAGCAGAGGAAAGTGCTTGACTGGTTCAAGACAGTAGCTGTTGGAGGCGTAATGGTTACGACCTACTTTTTAGGAGGATTTCCAGGAGTAATGGAGCGTTTCAATTTTGATATTAACAGGATGGCGAACGGAGGAAAAAGTTTTATCCAGAGCTTTGCAAGAAATGAGGAAAAAGCGCCAGCCAATCCAATCCAAATCCGAAAGCAAGAAAGCAAGCCCTCAACCGAACTAACGCTTAAAATAACAACTCCTCTCCACGGCCCTTTCCAGGTTCCAAAATATTTGCAGGGAAAAACAATTAACGGAGACCTGTACGGAGCATACACAGGAGTGCATGGAATTGCAGGGGAAAGTTTCAATCCTGACTTCTTTAAACAGCTCTCTGAGCTTTGGAATGCAAAAATTGAATGGATGAATCAAAGAAAAAAGAAAAACCCTACTGTTCTGGAAGCAAAAAACATGGCGCTAAAAGAATACCTCTCACTGGCAAAGCCAACCAGGATAACCCTTGACGAATACGTCCGAGAAGCAGACAATTCAATCAATTTTGTCAACCAAAACCTTAACTGGGCAGTTGTGGCCCAGCTCAAAGGAATAAATGAGTTAGAAGTAGAGCTTGTGAAAAAAATAGCCTCAACAATAATAGGCAAAGACCTTATAACCTACTGCCTGACAGAGATTATGCCCAGCGGAACAGACGGTCTTAAAAACAAACTGGTCCTGGACCTGCTCCTCAGGAGCGCAGGAAGAGAATATGTGGAATTCATACCTGCAATGTACGACGACAGGACAAGCATGGGCCCTTACCAGTTTACAATGCACGCTTTGTATTCAAAAGACGGAGAAACTAATGGAGTGTCAAAGATAAATCTGGCTCTGCCTGATAACAAAAGAATCACTGACTCAGTAATGAGCCTGAGAGGAAACGACCATCACAAGGCTGCTTACATGTTCGCAATCAATAACATTGCAGAGCTGGTCGGAAAGCTCAACAGGTTGGAAAGGGACAATCTGTGGAAGCACTATGCAGAGCACGAGGAAGACCTGGTGCAGTTCATAGCTACAGCTCATCATTTGCCATCAACAGCTATCAAGGCAGCAAAGAGATGGCTATCCAACGGGTGCAAGTATGACTTCACAAAATCGTGCAGCAGCGCGATTGTGAACTATGCAAAGAAGACAGCAATGAACTATGCAGCAATGCACGCAGCCACAGACTTCAACACCACCACTAAGATAGCACTACCGCCTGATCCTGACGAGCAACTAATGGCGCAAAACCAAAACAACTCTCAAGACCAATATACTGTTAGCGTCCAGAAAAACCAGACTCTGTACGGGATTGCAAAACAGCACAAGGTAAGGGTTGAGGACTTAAAGAAATGGAACTACCTGGAAGACAACAACATCTTTCCGAATCAGAAGCTGAAGATATACAGGAGCAAGTAATAATTCCAAAACCTTTTTATTCTTTCATCAAATTCTTATAATCCATGAACATTAGGTGCATCAAGTGCAAGGGGCGCGACCCGAGCATTTGCGGAAGAACCTTTTGCCCTATAATGATGAAGATAGGAGCCCAGAAAAGGTTCAATATTGAAGCCAAGGAAGAGTATTTTGGCCAGAGCCCTAATGTTTTTGTTGGCAGGTTCGGCTATCCTCATGTTAATGTCGGAGTCCTGAGTGTTGAGCATTATGAGGAGCATGACAATCCTTTGCTCTGGTCAAAGGAGAATTATGATATTGCAAAGATAATTAATCTCAGGAGCAGCCTTATTAATTCTAATTTCAAAGCCCAGATTACTGGCTTCAAGGAAAGATTCATGGAGGTCAGCAAGGAAGTGGGCATGGCTGAGAAGCCTGTGGAGATGGAGATTGGGTTGTCAAAAAAGCCTGTGTTCTCGCTCAGCTTTAACCAGGACACCATGCCTCACGGCCCTAATGTGGAGTTAAAAAAGGCAAGGATTACAGAGAACCCGAAAATACCAGGAATGGTTGACAAGGTTGTGGATGATGTTGACTTGAAAGCAAGCCTTGCCATTAACCAGCTTTACAAGAAAAATATTGACGAGCACTACCTGACAAGGCTTCTGAGCATTGGCACGCTGGGAGTGAAGAAGCAGAGAAAGCTTGTTCCGACGAGATGGTCTATAACTGCAATCGACGACACCTTGGCCAAGCAGATGATAAGCGAAGTCAAGGATTACAGCTGCATTAATGATTACTCTGTCTTATTCGGAGGGCACCTTGGCAACTATTATGTTGCATTGTTCTTTCCAGAGGTGTGGAGCTACGAACTCTTTGAGACTTATGCTGGCAAGAGCACCTGGCATGACTCTGAAGACATAACAACAATGACTGATTATGAAGGCTATGACGGAAGAAAAGAGTATGCGAGTAATACTGTGGGAGGATATTATGCAGCAAGGCTGGCTGTGCTTGAGTACTTGAAAAAAACAAAAAAGCAGTCATCAGTGCTTTTGTTACGCTTCATAACAGGAGAATACTATGCTCCGCTCGGAGTGTGGGTTGTCAGGGAGGCTGTGAGGAAAACCCTTGCAAACAAGCCTCTTGTGTTTGATTCAAAAGAGCTGATGCTGAAGTATGTTGAGGCTCTGGTCAAGAAGAAATTCGGAGTTAATGCTGATGCCATATTGAAAAAAAGCATGCTTTTAAGCAAGGTTAAAACTCAGAAGAAGCTGATGGAGTTCTGATTAAAATGACTCTGGCTGATTTAACAAAAAAAGCATATGAAGAAGGAAGGAGGCTGATTGCTCCTCTCATGGGCTTTCCTGGTGTTGACTTAATTAATACCACCATTAAGATTACACAGCAGAACTATGGCGTACATTACGAGGTGCTAAAGGCGCTGGTGGAAACCTTCAGGCCAGACGTCATCTTTACGCTAATGGACTTGTCAGTAGAGGCGAATGCCCTAGGAGAATACACCCTCTTTCCAAAGCAAGAGGCTGCTGTGGTTGCAAAGCACGAGTTTCAGATGGAGGACTTGGAACATCTCAGGAAAATCAACATCTCCTTTGACAGCAGGCTTAACTGCTATGTTGAAACCATGAAGCTGATGAGGATTGGATTGCCCAAGGAGGTGCTAAAAGGAGCTTATGTAACAGGCCCTTACACTCTGGCAGCGCTAATAATGGGAGCAAAAGAAGCTGCCATAGCAACCAGATGGCAACCTGAGGAGCTGCACAAGCTGTGCGATTTCACCTCTGAAAAGATTCAGGAGTACACGCGCCTGTTACTAACTGCAGGGGCAGACATAATCTGCATTCTTGAGCCGAGCGCAGTCATGCTTGGCCCCAAATCGTTTGGAGAATTCTCAGCTTCGTATGTTAAGCAGATAATTAACAGCTGCGGCTACAATAAGGTAAACACAGTTTACCATGTGTGCGGTAATGCAATGCACGCAGTTGAGAAAATGGCTGAAGCAGGGGTTAGTGGCATAAGCCTGGACTCAAAAGAAACAGGGATTAGACTGAAGGAAGTGGCTAAAAGAGTTCCTGAGAATGTTGTATTGATTGGCAACATCAACCCTGTGCAAACCATGCTCTTTGGCACGCCTGAAACAGTGAGTAAAGAAGTGATTGAACTTCTTGATACCATGAAGGATTATCCTAACTTCATCCTCAGCACTGGATGCGATCTTCCCAGGGAGACGCCGAGGGCAAACATCGAGGCATTCATGAAAACAGGCAGGGAGTACAAGTTCAAGTAGTGATTTTATCTTACAACCCAAACCTTTTTATTATAATGCTGCCTTCTCATCTTTTCGCATGGAGCTTATTGATTTCAAGGAAAAGTTTGAGGAAGCAATATTAAAGAATGAGCTGATTGTTTTTTTCTGCAACTGCGAAATCAGCTACAGCGGCAGGGCAGAAGCTTTTCTTGCTCAGGGAGACAGGATGGTGGTTGTCAAGGCAGACAATACTTTGCTGGTTCACCAGCCAGAAGGAGGCAACCCTATTAATTACATGAGGCCCAACTCTAAGATTATGCTTGAGCACTTTGAGAATCACCTCTTATTAAAAGCCCAGAACCTTGATTCCAAGGATTACCTTGATGTTGAGATTTTCAGGGTTCATAGCTTTATGAGCCACAAGCTTGAAGACGGCATTAAGCAGGAGCTGGCAGGCAATGAGAAGGACATGAGCGACATGATAAAGGAGCATCCTGAGATGATTAGTGCTGATTTCAAGCCTCTCTCTCGCGAGGAGCACACCACTTTTGGTTTTATTGATGTGTTTGGCCATGACAAGAAAGGAAATCTTGTGATTGTTGAGTGCAAACGCTACACAGCAAGTTTGCAATGCGTAACTCAGCTCAGGCGATATGTTGAGAAGATTAGCGAGCTCAAAGGCATAGAGCTAAAAAGGGTTAAAGGAATTCTTGCAAGCCCGAGCATAAGCCCTAATGCTCTTGACATGCTCAAGAAATGGGGCTTTGAATGGAAGCAGGTTCACCCACCGAAAAGGCTGGAGAGGTATAATAAGCAACAAAAAACTCTTCCAGCTTTTTGAGCGTTCAACAAAGTTGAACATAACAAAAAACCTTACCGGCTTTTTGAGAGTTCAACAAAGTTGATTAGACCAGAAGAACTGTGAGGCTGGTGAGTCCTAGTTCATAGATAAGGGCGTGGTTATTTCATAATTTCTAAAATCTGGAGGCTGCTTTGCCTCTTCATAACAATTTATGTCAATATAATACTCTGTCTCGTGCACTCTTCTGTTAATTATTTCATTCTCAGAAAGAACCATCATTTTTCCCTGGATGCGCTTAGTGCAGAAATAGCACGCGTGGTCCTCTGCTTCTTGTTCAAGAACACTGATATCATTATCCCTGATTTTCTCTATAAGCGATGCTTTGGTTTCAAAGTATTTGATGCCTGGTATGATTGCCATGTAAAATCATTCCTCTTAACAGTTATAGATGATAGATGTTGCATTTGAAGCGAATGCTTATGTCATCACCTATCTTCTTGCTAACATCCCTATAAAAAACACTTCCTGCTCTTAGCAAGTCAACGGCTATTCTTTGAGACTCTCCCCAATTCAAGTCTAACTTAGCACTTAGCTCTTGAAGTTCCTTGTGCGTCACTAATTCCATAATTCCTGCATTGACGATTGCCCTTGCGCACGGAGCGCAGGGAAACCAGGGACTGTAAATAGTGCTGTTTCTTAGCTCTATCCCGTCCTTGGCTGCTTTTGCAATAGCCACTCGTTCTGCATGCTCAATAACCTCGTATTTTATCTTTGAATTAAGAATTTCTGGCGTTAGCACAAAGCCTTCAGGAGCATAATTTGCACCCCAGACAAGGATTTGGTCATCTTTAACAATCACCACTCCTGTTGCTGTGCTAGGGTCTTTTGAGTACTTCCAAGCATACTTGTAAGCTTCTCTTAAGAATCTTAATTCCTTGTCTTCGCTCACTGCTTTTTCAAGCCCGTCCATACTCACTCACCCTGCTTATAATTTCTACCTGCACATCCCGCAGGCTTTTAGCTTTTTCTTTCGTGCTTCTTCAGAATTAGGATAAGTTATAATGTTTTTCTTGCCCACTCTTCTCAGGCCAAGGCAGCCTCTCTTGTAATGGAACTTGTTGCCTGTCTTTGATGCGAACACTCTGAGCTCTTTCTTCTTTGGCTTTGGCATCTTCCTTACTGCTTCTGCTATCCTCTTCCTCTCCTCTTCCTCTGCTATTGCCTTCTCGCTTATCTCCTTTATCTTCTCGCTTATGGTCTTCACTCCGCGGTCTATCTTGTCCAGGTCTTGCTTTACCTTTTCAAAATCCACCTTTGGAGCTTCCTTGAGCTCTTTCACTTTTGGCTTTTCCTCGTACAGGAGTTCTGGCTTCTTCTCTTCTGTTTCAGGGTACTCGAAGATTATTGACTTCGGCAGCTCCCCCCATTCCTCGCTTGCAAAGGTTGTTTGTTCCTTTTTCCTTGCTTCCTCTTCAAGCTCCTCGTCGCTTTTTTCAATAATGATTTTTTCTATCTTTGGCTCTTCAAGCTCAACAATCCTTGCCCCTGGCTTTTCTTCTGCTTCAAAAAAGTCCACTAGCTCTTGCAGCTGGTCTTTTTTTCTGAAAGTATCCACTTCCTTTTCTTCTATTTCATTCTCATCAGCCTTCTTTTTTCCTGGCTTTCTTAGCTCTCCAAGCTTCTTGGCAGCCAGGGCTAATCTTTCCTTGAACAGGAAGAGGATTAAACCTATGAAGTATACCAGGAAGAGCATTAATCCTAAGAATTCTGTGAGCATGGTTTTGCCTAATACTACGAGCGCAAGCATGAAGCCTAGGCTTAGGATTGCTGTCCAGAAGGCGTACCAGTGCTCAACAGCTGGCTCTTGGGCTTTGTAGAAAAGGTAGAGCATGAAGAGCTGGGCCAAGATGAACAATAACACCAGGGAACCTGTTGTTATTAAGTCTGAAGAAAAGAATATTAACGGTATGATGAATGCGCTTATCACCAGCAAGAATATTGCTTTGTCCCTGAACATCTTAACCCCCTTTGTAAGAATAATTAAAGAGTATATAAAGTTTTCTTTTCATAACCACTCGCGAGTAGTTTAGAGGTGGATGGGCATTACATTTATAAATCCTCTTGCTACACCATAAGCTTATGAAAATCAGCAGCGAATTCAAAGAGCTAATAAAAGCCTGGCTAGCCATAAGCATAGCCTTTGGCATACTAATCAACCTAGGAAGCAAAGAGATGAGCCTCGGCAAGAGCCTGCTAATAGCAGCAATCACAGTAGGGCTTGGCTTTGTTGCGCACGAGCTAAGCCACAGATACTATGCAAGGAAGTTCGGCAAGCACGCAGAGTTCAAAGCCAACAACCTTATGCTGATAATAGCTATATTCACAAGCCTGTTCGGGTTTGTACTGGCAGTCCCAGGCGCAGTTGTAATCTCGGGCTTTGTTAACAGAAGAGAAGGAGGAATAATTGCAGCTGCAGGGCCAGCAGCCAATATAGTGTTAGCGCTGATATTCCTGCCATTCGTCTTCATCTTCCCGAGCATAGCGTATTACGGCTTCATGATAAACTCCTGGCTTGCACTCTTTAACCTAATACCCTTCCAAAGCTTTGACGGGCGCAAAGTAATTGAGTGGAACAAGCTGGTTTATCTGATACTCGCAATTGTTACCATAGGAATGAACGTGCTCCACATAATCCTGCCCAACTTCATAAACATATGAGGAGAAAAAATGAAGTCAGCAAAAATCATTTTGCTAATCCATAAAAATAGGTGATTTTTATGAAATGCGACATATGCGGCAAGAAGATAGAAACCACGTTTCTGAACAAGCTAATAGGCACAACCATACGAGATGCAAAAAGGAAGAAAAGAACTGTGTGCAGCGATTGCCAGAGAAGATACACGAAAGAAGAGCTAAAGACGAAACTTTAAATAAGACATTAACTTTATTCTATCATCATGCCCTCGTAGCATAGCCTGGTGGTGCGGCTGCCTCGTAAAGCTTCAGGAAAGCAGCAGGTCGTGAGTTCAAATCTCATCGAGGGCTTCTATCAATAAACTATATAAACTTGTCATCATATTCTTCTTGTTAATGTTTAATATACCCAGGCGGTTTCGCGGGATTAAGAGGTTTGAGCAGGTTCTGCATGTGCTTGCCAAGTACGAGCTAGATTATTTCCTGGAGAGGGCTGGCTTGAAGAGGAAGAGCTTGTTCGCCAGGAAGAAGACTGCCCGGCCTGTTGAGCTGAGAATGATTCTTGAGGAGCTCGGAGGCACTTTCATCAAATTGGGTCAGCTCTTGAGTCTTAGGCCTGACCTGATTCCCAGGGAGTTTTGTGATGAGCTGAGCAAGCTGCAGGATAGTGTTGAGCCTTTTTCTTTCGAGGAGGTTGAGCATGTTATCAAGGCTGAGTTTAAGAAGCCAATTAAGAAGCTGTTCAGGAGCTTTGAGAAAAAACCTGTTGCCAGCGCAAGCATCGGGCAGGTGCATGTTGCAAAATTAAAAAGCGGAAAAAAGGTGGCTGTCAAGGTCATGCGCCCTGGGATTAAGACGCTCATACAGACTGATTTGGAAATCCTGGATTACCTTGCAAGGCTTTTCAAGCACCACGTCAAGCAGGATATTGTGGATCCTGAGGAGATTTTTGAGGAGTTCAGGCGCTACACAGAGAACGAGCTTGACTATTTGAAAGAGGCTCATAATATCAAGCATTCCTATGATAACTTCAGAAAGGAGAGAAAGGTTAAGATTCCGAGGGTTTATGACAGCCTCACCACTCACCGCGTCCTGACAATGGAATTCCTTGAGGGAGTTGAGCTGAGAAAAATAATTATGCAGCCTTCAAAGCACAGGTACTTCAATGCAAAGAAAATATCGCACCTGGTGGTTGAGAGCGTGATGAAACAGATATTCATTGACGGGTTCTTCCACGCAGACCCTCACCCTGCCAATATTCTGGTAAGAAAAAACTCTATTGGCCTGATTGATTTCGGCATTGTGGCTAGGCTTGATGAGGAGCTCAGGGAGAAACTCGGGTTCTTGTTCATAAGCCTTATCCAGAGGAATGCTGATGATATTGTAGCGTCCTTAATAAGTCTTAACATGGCGGAGTCTGATGTTGATGCTGTTGGCTTGAAAAGGGATATTCGTGACACTATTGGAGAGTATTATGACACCACTATTGACAGGGTTGATGTTGCAGAGCTCTTCTTCAGGAGCATCAGCGTTGCAAGGAAGCACAGCATAAAGCTTCCTGCTGACCTGGTGTTGCTTGGCAAGGCACTCATCACTCTTCAGGGAGTGGGGATTATGCTTAACCCTGGCTTCAACCTTATTCATGAGGTTCATCCTTTCATCAGCAAACTGGTGAAGCAGAAGAAGAAACCTTCCTATCTTTTGAGGAGGTTTGCAAGGGAGACTCAGAGGTTTGCTGAGTTTGTCCAGGCCTTGCCTGATGAGTCCAAGAAAATCTATAGGACTGTTGAGAAAGCAGACTTTGCCCTTGACAACATAAACACGGACCTACAAAGCCTGACAAAAGAGATACGCGTAGAAGCAGGAAGAATAATCATGGGAATGATAATAGCAGCCTTGCTCATAGGGGCGAGCCTTACTTACAAGTCTGATTCTGCTATCAGCAAGCTCTTCATCCTGCTTGCCTTTGCCATTCTTATCTATCTCTTAGTGTCAATAGTAATGGACAATCTGCGGAAAAGAAAACCATGAGCTGGCTTGGGCTTATTTCTAATGATTTTATTCTAATGATTTTACGAAACCTATTTAAATAATCTCTACGATAATCCGTGGTAATGGACCATTCAATCAAAACCGGGCTTTACTTTGGGCTAACATCAGGGATAATAACCACTATGGGCTTAATGGTTGGGCTGCACTCAGGCACTCATTCAGATCTGGTTGTGCTGGGAGGCATTTTGACCATAGCAGTAGCAGACGCATTTTCCGACGCCCTGGGCATTCATATGTCAGAGGAGTCTGAGGACAAGCACACTGCCAAAGAAGTATGGCAAGCCACCTTGACAACTTTTTTATCAAAATTCTTGTTCGCAATGACTTTTATAATCCCAATATTATTATTCGAGCTTAACACTGCGATCATCATAAGCGCTGCATGGGGGTTGCTGGCGCTCGGCATACTAAGCTATGTAATAGCAAAAGCAGAGAAAAAGAAAAGCTTGATAGTAATCGGCGAGCATCTCTTAATAGCGGTTATAGTGATAATAATAACACATTACCTTGGAGACTTGGTTAGAAGAATGTTTGTATAAGCCTGTTTAGTCTAGGCGCATGATAGTGTTAGGAGCCAAGAAGCCAGCCTTGTTCTTAATAATGCCCTGAGTGGAAGTGTTCTGTCTTGAAGAATATCTTGTAGCCGCAATCGCAAATCATGGTCTTGTAGTGCTCGTAATTCCAGAACTCAGGCTTCCAGCAATTATTGCCATTGCTGCCATTGTGGTTGCTATTGCTATTGTTGCCGCCGTTGCTCCCGTTATGCTCCTTCTTGCAGCCGGGACATAATAATTCTAAGTGTGACTCTTTGAACATATGAACCATGCTCTGTAAACCTTTGTTATTTCTAAGCTCCCTGTTTTCTGCGCTTCCTGTCAAAAACAAGAGAAGTTATGATAATCAAAATAAAAGAAGTCCTTTATATAGTTTATGGAATTAAGAACAAAATAAAAAAATAGCAAATTATATAAAAACCGCTCAACAGCCCTTATCACCGAGGGGTGGTTTTCATGGCTAGTTTTTTAAAGGAGATTGGCAATTTCTTGCTTGGAGAGGGAATTAACAAGCTTAAGGAAAAGGTTGATAAGACAATTAAGGATGTGGAGCAGAGGATTGAGAGAGCCACTATCAAGGTGATTAAGACGCTCACTCTCTTTGTTATGATGCTCATAGGCGCATTGTTCGTGCTAGTTGGCTTGGCCCAATACCTTAACGAGACAGTTCCAGGGCTTAGGCACGGCCTGGGCACAGTACTTATAGGCGCAGTCCTAATCCTGCTTGCATTGTTCGTAAGGCTGATGAAGTAATGGCAGAGTAAAAAATATTTTCTCTTTTTCCATAAACTTTTAATACTCCCTTAGAGTATTCTCTTCTGGGGGCGATGATGAGACATCTATGTAATGAGTCCTCAGGACTATGACTTACACGAGTAACTTTTGAGCCCCCGCTTAAAAAAAATAAGAAAAAAATAAGAAAGAAAGTGAGAAGCCTATAAATCTGTTCTGGCTAAATCTATTTGAGTTTCTTCTTAGCCTCTTCAAGCTCTTTCAGGAATCTGGTTATGGTGTTGTTGACGTGCTCTGGCTGGGTTTGAAGGGTGTCGGCGATTTTGACAAGGATGTCTGAGCCTTTGTAGGCGAGCGTGCTTGTGAGCTCAAGCTCTTTCACATCAACTTCTTTCTCTTTTTTCAGTGCCTTCCTGGCTTTCTTCCAGTTCTCAAACAATTCCTCCACTCTTCCGGGCAGCTGGTCAACTTCTACTTTGAGCATCTTGGCTGCTTGCTCAAGCACTTTGTTCTCTGCAAGCTTGGTTTTTATTGCTGCGTTGCCTGCTGTGAACTCAATCCTTACTATGCCGTCCTGCACCTTGCTCGTCCTGAGAATCTTTATGAGTTTTACCTCTCCTGTCAGGTTTAGGTGGGTTCCTCCGCAAGCCTCAACATCCAAGCCTGGTATTGACACTACGCGTATCTCTTTGCCAGGAACTGCTCCTCCTTGGTATAGTGTAAAGCCGTACTTGGCTTCTGCAACATTCCTCGACATAAAGCTCTTGTAAACAGGCATGTCCTGCCTTATTATGATGTTTGCCTGTTTTTCTATCTCAGCAACCTCGCTGTCTGTGAGCGAGTCATAATGAGTTATGTCAAGCCTTGCTTTTTCCAATGATTTTGAAGCTCCTGCCTGCCAGACATGATTGCCAAGAACTTTCCTTGCTACTCCGTTGATTATGTGGGCTGCTGTGTGGTGCTGGGCTAGTTGGAGGCGTATGTCAAAGTCTATCTTGCCAGCAACCTCTTCTCCTTCTTCAAAGTCAGGCTTTTGCTTGAGAACATGCACTATGACGTTGCCTTGCTTGAACACCTCAATAACTTCTGTCTTGTTAAGGAAGCCTTTGTCATGGAGCTGGCCTCCGCTAGTAGGATAAAAGGCTGTCCTGTCCAGGATTACATATTTGTCGTCAATAATCTTCAGCACCCTGGCTTCAAAGTCAATATAGTCGTATGAATCAAAGTAAAGAGCATCTGTTGCTGGTACGTCTTTCAAGTCAAGCTCTAATTCCTTCCTGGTCTGGGTCTTCTGAGGAGCTTGTTTTTGCTCTGCTTGCTCATGCCTCTTGGCAACCAGGGCGTAGAAGTTCTCAGGAATCTCAACAGTTATTTTTAGCTTTTCAGCTTCCTCTCTCACCTGCTCAGGGCTTATTCCCTGGCTGTCATAAAGCTCTACGAGCTTCTCAGTGCTGAGCTCTCTCCTGCTCTTGAGCAGCTGTTTAACCAATTGCTCTCCTTTCCTCTTGCTGTGATAATACTTCTGCTTCTCCACTTCAAGAATCTTCTTGACATCATCCAAGCCTTTGAGAAGCTCAGGATAAATAGGCTTAAGGTAGTCTGCGTGCCATTCGCAAACCTCAGGCAATGAGATATCCCAGTTAAACATCTCAATGAAACCCATTGCCCGCCTGAAAATAACCCTCAGATTGTAATACCCTCCAACATTCGAGGGCAGACCTCCGTCAACAAGCGCGAACAGTAATGCTCTTGAGTGCTCTGCTATTGAGTAGAGCGCAGTCATAGGCAGTATTTTCTTTCTCAGCTCATCAGCAGTTGTTCCTATTGCGCCAGCCACTTCTTTCCATTCCTTGTCAATATTTTCTGACTCATCAAGGTTGAGCCTTGAGGCGTGCGGAGCAAATTTCTTGTAAAGCTCCTTGTCAAACTCTAACCTAAGCTTTTTCATGAGCTTGTCAATGACTGTTGGGAAAGCAGCGTCATACATGGTTAATGCTCCCTGGCTGAACCAAGCCACTCTCTCCATGCCCAAGCCCATGTCAAGCACCTTGATTTTTAATTCCTTGTCTCCTGAGTCGCTGTGCTCGAACATCATGTAAACCTGGTTGAACAATTCCACTCCCCGGCTGAAGAACTCCATGCAAGGCCCGTAATTCCCTCCTCCTGCCCATGACTCCTCGTGCAAGGTAAGCTCAGCCTTGGGCACTCCCACTTCCTCTGTGATGTATTCGTATATGTCTGTGAACAGCTCCTCCTGGTCCCATTCATCAGGGCTTACAAACACGTGCTGGCCTATCATGACAAAGCCTGTGCAATGGCTTCCAGTAACACCAACATTATCAACATCACCAAACCTTAAGCAGAATTGCGGTATTACAAGTTTTTTTGCAGGAGGGTCTGATTCTCCTGAGATGACGTAAGGCTGGAAAGCAGCTATTGAGGCATTTGTGAAATCAGTTGTAGGATTCCACCTTGAAATCACAGGGTACCTGTTAATGGCTTTGTAGCCTCGCTTCTCAAAAAACCTCTTAAACCCAAGCCAGACATCAGGAAAGCTTAATCTTCTCTTAACAGGCGCTCCCCTAAAAATATCCACTACTCCGATGCAAGAAGGATCACCGCAAGTCTTTTGGTCTTTGTGAATAGTCCAATAATAAGTTCCGCAACTGCACTGCTTGCGCATAAAGCCCTCTGCCTTAAGCACGCTGGTTGCATAATACTTGTCAGGCTCAGCACTAGCAACTTTCTTGAACCTGGCTTTCAGTTCCTTGTCTGTGAGCATATTAGCTTGTAGAGGGCTAAAAGGTTTATTAAAGCTTTTGCTTTGAAAAGGCTTTTCAGTTTTTCAGCAAGCTTTTTAAATCCCTTTCTTATCCTGCTTTTGATGGGAAGGCGTGAGAGGAAGACGGAGAAGAGTAAGCAGATACTGATAGGCGTTGCCCTGGCATTGTTAATGATAATGTCAGGCTTCGGAGTGTTTCTTGGCACCCAGAGCAATGAGATGAAGTACGGGAAGTACAGGTTCGAGTACAGCACCAATTACCCTAATGAAAGGATTGTGTTAAAGTTGGACAAGAAGACAGAGCTTCCTTTTTATTACCTGCCCCAGGAAACAGAGTTCATAAACCTGAGCAGTGCTGTGACTAATAAGGTGAAAGAAGCTTTCTTCATAATGACGAGCTTTGACCCTGAGGCCAGAAGCCTGCAGGAGATTGCGCTTGTTAATTATTATTTCAACACTTACCTGAAAGACCAGAGCGGCTATAACAAGATAATAATGCCGGGCTTGCTCAAGGAATCACCAGACTATGCCTTACCTGTGATTACATGCGCAAACGCAACCTTGCAGACGCCTGTAATAATCTTCAACAACTCAGACACCACCAGCATTGTGGATGAGGATAACTGCATCTACTTTAACGCCCGAGGCATAGAGTTCCTGAGGCTAAGAGACCGGCTGGTTTATTCTTATTACAGCGTGATACAGGATGAGTAAGCGCGAGACAAAAAAAGGAGAAAGGGTAAAAGAGCCTGAGAAAAAAGAGTATAAAGCAGAGAAGAGAGAGGGTAAGGGAGAAAAAGCAAGGCAGAAAGGGGAGGCTGAGAAAAAAGAAGAAAATGCAGCTGAAGTGAAGCCCATCGCTACCTGGAAGTTTGTTCTTGTATGCGCAATAATAGTGTTAGTTAGTTTTTCTATTTTCATCGTGCCAAAGTTATTAAAAAATGTCACCTTTGAGAAGAACAAGTACAACAGCTTTGAGTTTGCAAAGACAAAAGACGGGTTCTGGTACACCACAGTCCAGAAAGGATCCCAGCCCTTTCAGATACCATTCTACTATCACCCGCGAGAGCTGGAAGACATACCTGTTGAGCAAGGGCTTAGGAACAAGTTCTTTGATATGCGTAATAATGGAAGCATCTACATAACCCTTGACCCTGATTACAACAGCACAGCAGTAATCGCAGGCGTAGAGATTGCAAAGATAACAGGCACCAAATACGGGCTGCTCAACGTCCCTACCAGATCCGGGTTTATCAAGCAGCCAAAGCAGAGCGCTACAGAGACAGAAACGCCAATCATTACCTGCAACAATGCCAACAACCAGACCCTGGTGGTGTGGATAACCCTTAGCGACAAGAACATAGCCTACTCCTACGGTTACTGCGTCATACTAGAAGCCAAGAGTTACGACGACATGATAAGAGTGGCTGATAGGACGATGTACCATTTGCTTGGGATAATGAATTGAGTGAAAAAAATGAACCCTGTAATTGAAGCAATAAAGAAGAGAAGAAGCCACCGCGCATATCTTGACAAGCCGATAAGCAAAGAGATTCTTGAAGAGATAATTGACTGCGCAAGACTGGCGCCGACTGCAATAAATATCCAGCCATGGGAGTTCGTTGTGGTGACTGAGAAAGAGATGCTGGAAAAAATAGCTGCTGTTACTGATTACGGCAAGTTCATAAAAAGTGCAGCAGCGTGTGTTATAGTCCTTTCTGAAGGCACAAAATACTATATGGAGGATGGCTGCGCAGCAACAGAGAACATACTCCTGGCTGCTGAGAGTTTTGGAATAGGCAGTTGCTGGGTGGCAGGCGACAAGAAGCATTATTGCAAAGACATCCTTGAGCTGATAAGCGCTCCTAAGGACTACAAGGTTGTGAGCATACTTCCGCTTGGCTATTATGAAAAAGGAATCAAGCCTCACAGCAAGAGAGCATTAAAAGACGTGCTGCACTGGGAGAAGTTCTGAACTGCTCTTCATCTGAATAGCTCTTAACCTGAATGTCTCTTATCTTAAATCCTAATTGGAGTTTTAGACGAATTCTTACGAGGAAGAATAAAACTCTTACTGAGTGTTAAAGAAAAAAAGAAGAAGAAATAGTGTATTAATTACTCATAAGAGAAATTCGCTGACACTTCCTCTATCTCCTCGCCTTCTGCAACAATAAACCTTAATGCTAAGCCTAGCTTGATGAGCGCGGTTACAAGGGCTGTGTGCTCCTTGCCAGTGCCTGAGTCAATGTTAACAGCCACTTCAAAGCCTTTAACCTTGCCTTCGAGCTGCTTGATTATAGAGTCTCTTATGGAGCTGGTTTTATCGTCAGAATTAATATTTACGAGGCGTAAATTGTCTTTTTTCAGCTTCAGGTTCTCCCTGGTCCAGGAATTAACCACGAGAAAAACATTTTCAAAATCCTGCTTATTAACAAGCTTCAACACTCCAATCCATGTCCCTTTGCCAGTGCTGAGGCACGCCACTAAGTCTGTCATGAGATTAACAGAAGAATAAGTGTTTTATAAAAGTTACGGAAAGGAAAACGAAAAGAGTAAAGAAAAAACAAAAAAATTTCAAAAAAAGTAAAAAACAAAAAATTTTTAGTACACAGGGTAAGGCCCGCCTGTTGTCTCCAGGTCTATGTTCTTGACCTTGCTCAGGTCGCTTATCTTGTTGATTCTTAAAAGGCTTGGCGACTTGGTGTAGAGCATTTCCTCGATGTAAAGGCTTCTCTCCACTGCAGGGCTGTAGTAGTCCTTGTAGCCTTGTGAGTGGTCTATCAAGCCTCTCAAGGTTATCTCATCTTTGGTTATCTTGAAGACGAATGCTCCGTTATAGCCTTCGCTTCCTGCAGGGCATACGTTAGTATAGCAGGGCCTGTAGTTGTAGCTGTAAGCAGGTATTACCAGCAGGTTCTTTTCCTTGCTGAAAAGGAAGGCTTTGTGCTCGTACTCTGCTGTGCTCTGCGCATAGTCTTCTTCTGTGACGAACTTGGCTATCTCCTTTGGGTTCTCTACGTCTGTCACATCAAACAGACTGATCTTTAATCCTTCCTGCCTGCCAGTAGTAGTTGTGTCCCTTCCTATACCTATGATTGTGTTCGCGTCATAGGGGTGCAGATACCTTGAGAATCCTGGAATCTTTAGCTTTCCAAGCTCTGTTATGTCGTCAGGGTCTGACAAGTCTATCACAAAGAACGGGTCGACTTGCCTGAAAGTCACCATGTAAAGCCTGTCTCCCATGAACCTGGTGGAGTATATCTGCTCTCCCTTTGCCAAGCCCTTGAGCGAGTCCATGATGTCAAGGTCTTTGTCAAGCGTAAACACATTGTTGATTGACTCTGTTGACTGGCTTTCTCCTTTGTAATAAGTCCATCTAGCGTTAATAGTAGTTGCTATCCTTAAAACATCCTTGTACTCGTCCAATGAGAACTGGTTGACGATGTGACCTGGAACCTTGCCATTAGCAGCGATGCTTATCTCTCCGTCATCAACTTTTACCTTGTTGATTATGGTGTACTCCATGTACTCATACTCCTCAAGCTTTTTCTGCAAAGCCTCTTCAGCCTGGTCCTGGAAGTCTTGCTGGTCCTCAGAGCTCATGTAGCTGACATAGGTCTCTACTATCTGGAGTATCTTTGACTCTTTCTCGTACTGTGAAAGCACATCATTGTCTGTGTCCTTTATCTTTTCAATAAGCTTCTTGTCACTATCTGTAAGCTTGGGAGTCAAGAGGTCAATGATTATCTTCTGCTGTAGCTCCCACTCATTAATGTACTCGGTGTATGTGATGAAGATGTTGTTCTTTGACATATACATGTTCTGGCTGCCTTCAACAGCTATTGATTTTGAATTCACATCCTCATCAGGCTCTGTGATGTCAATAGCGTGTATGTTAGCAAACTGCACTGACTGATAAGGTATTGGATAATAATATATATCACTAACAGGCATGGATTTTATGACCGTGCCATCCATCATTACAGGGGTTAGGTAAGGTTCTCTGTACAATGCTCCTGTGGTTGTTATAAAGTACACAAAGTTGTCAATCATCCTTGACTGGAAGTAATTACCCTCAAACTTGTACTCCTGAACAAGCTCAGGCTCTTCATGGTCACTAACATCGTATATGTTGAAGAAAGTCATTCCTTGCTTTGGCACAAAATCTATATCCTTGAAATAATCCAGATCATAGAAATTACCAAAAACAGCCAGGTATTTTCCATTAATGAACAATCCAGCAGGATTGATGTTGCTCTTAAACTTTATTGTAGAGACCACCTCGGCATCATCTCCAGGATAAGCCTTGATTATGAAGACAGTGCTGCCAGAGACAGTGTATATATATTCTCCGTCAGTCTTTATGATGTCTCCCTCATCCACTCCTACAACCTGGACATTGGTTGTGGAATAATCAGCTCCACCACCGCCTTCTGCCATCTTTGTTGCTGTAGGGGCTGCAACAGCAGATTCTGCAGCACTCAGAGTATCCAGCATAGCTCCTCCTCTCATCAAGCCATAATAAGCATAGTTTGTTCCGCCAGCGTTCTTCTTCACAAAGTCAGAGAACTCTGCTTCTGACTTGAAGCTCTTGGCTGCTAATTCCTTTGTAGGGTCAAATATTTCTGCTGGAGAATAAGTTCCAGGGCTAAGAACTGTTCCTGTTCCACCAGTTCCACCTGTGCCTCCTGTTCCTGGTCCTGAAGGTATTGGCTGGCATCCTGCAATAAGCAGAAAAGCTAGCAGCATCATTATTCCTAAGAACACAACTATTCCTTCGCTAATGCTTGCCTTGTTAGTTTTTTTCATTAATATCACCTTTAAATTTTTTTTATTTAAAGGCCCAAAAACTTTGTTTTTGATGCCTTTGTTGTTTTTTTATTGCTTTTTGTGCTTTATACATACTGTAAAGCTACCCTTATTAATATGTTTTGCTTAGGTTTCTACTTGAGTTGAAGTTATGCTCATAATCATATTTATAAACTTTAGGTAGTTTCTTTTTGCATGAGACGATGGGGACTTGTATATTCAGAGATTTAAAGAAAGGTATTGGTTTAGAGAATTTATCTTTAGTGGAAGGCCTGCCGCGCGAGGCTATAGAAGCAAAGCTTAGGGAGGCAAAAATAGATTATTATCCTGTCTCCACTGAAGAAAAACTTAAGGGAACTCCTTTTTTCCGCTCTTGCTACATAGATATTGTAACAAAGATTATTCCTGGTGATGGATGGGAGCATATTGGCTGGGAAAGGATTCGCGAAATTTTGGGCCGACCAGATTATCCAAGCGGTTCTTACTACCATTATTATGCAAAATACGAGATGCTCCCGAAATTTGATATGTCAAAGCTGAATGGCAAACTTACTTTTGATCATGGCCTTCTTGTAGAATCCACTATAGTCTCTGGCTTCAAGGGAGAACCCCCTCTTCCACCTATAAAAAAATATTGAATTCATTATTTTTAACCAAATATGAATCAAAGCATGCCTGAATTATAAGTGCACGTGTCTGTTCATCAATCAAGTCAAGAAATAAAAATATTTTTTACTTCTTCTCGGTGTACTTGCACTTGCCGCAAGCCCACCTGTCCTTGTGGTCACCCATGAAGACTCCTGGTCCGCACTTAGGGCATATCTTGTTCTTCGTTCTAATGCTGTTCCCGCTTATCTCATACACAGAGCTAACCTTGTTGGCGGGTTTCTTCTTCGCTACTTTTTTTCCTTTTTCTTTGTCTGCTGCCATTTTATTTGCGCCTCAATCAACTCAAAAATTGCTATGCAATTTTTGTTGAGTTGTCAACTGCGTTGCCAATGCCGGCGGGGCTTTTCTCTCCCTCTGCCTTTGGCGCTTCCTCTTTCTTCTTCTCTGCGCTTTCCTTTTTCTCCCCAGGAGAATGCCTCTTGATCATGTAGCCTGGTTCAATAGAGTTCATTGCTTTCTCGTCATCATAAACATCTATCTCAAGCTTGGCTGCCCGGGCCCCGAACTCAGGAGTGATTCTCTTAACAACCACCAGCTCTTCTTTTACATTAAGCTTTTTTGCAAGCTCTTTCCTTATGTCATTCCTGCTTGGAGTCCTGGCTTCGTAGCCCAGCCTTGCGCTTAATTCCCTTCGGTTAAGCAAAGGCTTTTTCTCGTCCTTGGTTATCTTGAAATCCATAATAATCCTCTCTTAGCAGCTAAAAATTCATCTGACTTTTATTGCATATTCTCCTTCCTTTTCCACACCCATCTTCTTTGCAATAACAGACTTGCCGATATTCAGGAAGTGTATCCTTCCCTGCCATACTGTTGCAAAGCTTTTTCTCTTGCAGATAGGGCAGGCGTCGCCTTCAATGAATGCCTTGCATGTCCTGCAAACCATCTTCTTCATAACAGCATCACCTTAAGTTCTTATTCTTCTCTTGCCCTCCTCTTGTCTCTGGGAGCAGCTCTCCTAGGCCTTCCCTCTCCTTCTTTTAAGTCAGACTCCATCCATTCCTCCTTGCCAAGCCCTGGCTGCCTCATGGTCAGGCCGAGCTTTGGATTAGCTATGTCCTTGTAAGAGACAGCTATGATTCTTGCCCTGCACTGGTCTCCTACTTTCAGGTTTCTTTTCGAATCCTTTCCCTGAAGGACTTTCTCCTTGCTGAAACTAACATAATCATTCATGGTCTGGCTTATGTGTATCATCCCGTCAATAGGGCCCATGGAGAAGAAAACTCCGAAGTCTGCTATGTCTTTTATCTTGCCCTTGAGCACTTCCTGCATCTCTGGCTCAAAGGTGAGCAGGTTAAAGGAGGTGTCATAATAGGATGCTCCGTCGCCAGGGATTATTATTCCTTCCCCTACATCCTCGACATCTGAGACATCAATGACCATGCCCAGGTCCTTTGAGATGTAGCCAGCATACTTGTTCTTTATCTCGGCTATCACTGCCTGCTTTAGTTCCAGGCCGAACTTGTTAGGCGGAACTCTTATGTGGTCTTTTAGCTTTACTTTGTAAAACATTCTCAATCACCAAATGGGTTTAAATTATAATTAAATTTATTAAATAATATCAAATTAAATCATATCAAATTACTATAAGGCTATTACATAATTATTAAGTATTTTTGCTGGCGCAACCCGATAAGCTTGGCTCCTTTCTCCCTGAGCCTCTCGCGCAGAGCTCTGTCCTGGGTTGCTACGTACGTATTACTGTCTGCTTTTTTGACAATAATATCATCCACGCTCCTTTTAGTCACGAAACTATGCAGGGTTTTTAAGTTTTTCTGTCTTATCAAGGCGAGGGCCAGCTTTGCAGCAAACCGGTCCTTTTCCTTGCCGCTAATAGTCAGCTTGTTAAGTTCGTTTATGCTCTTGTCAACAACAAACATATCAAAGGGCTCATGCACGACTCTTTCAAGCTCTGCGAATATGTCCACCATGAACTGGCCTGGTATAAGCAGGAAGTTGGTATCCAGGATGACTTGTTTCTTGTTCATACAGGAAAGGTAAGGAGTTGGTTTTAAAAAGGTTTTTAAAAGAATGAACTTTCACCACTTAAAAATGGGGGATTTACCAACGCCTGATTCACTGGCAAGCGGCAGGTATGCAAAGCCCGAATCCTATTCTCGAGCTAAAAACATCATAAACTCTTCGCTTGCAAAGCTTTATGCACAGAAAAAAATATGTGGTGGAGCAATATACGGCTCAACAATAAATGGCGAGACAAGGCTTGGCAGTGATATTGACGTCTTTGTCATAGCCAATTCTGTCAACGCATGCATGCCTGAGCTTCAAGCGTTGCGCACAGAGATTGAAAAGTTGTATGTCCCTATTGAGATTAATCCGTTGATTTCAATAAGGCAAGCAGAGCAGGGGACTCACATTGTAGACGGCTCTTTTCTTGCATACCTTAAAATTGCAATCAAGGATGAGAGCAGTATAGGAAGTAACCCTGTGAAAATGCTCAAAAAAAGTTCTGTAGAACTCCCTCCTCCTCTAGACTTCATTATAGAAAAGGAGGGTGAATTAAGACGATTGACACGGGACTGCTCAGCAGAGCCTTTCAGCGATAATTATTGCAAATTCCTTTCCCGAATGCTTAACTACACTCTCTTCCTGCCAAAAGACATATATTTTGCCTTGCACAATCACCTGTATGAGCACAGGAATCTTTCAAAGCCAGAAATGGTAGAAACGTACAAGAAGGAATTCCCAAAAATAAACTCTGAAGTGCTTGATGAAACACTCTTCTTCTGGCGGAGCATAAAGAATATCCTGAACAATGAAAAGATAAATGTTAATGATTACAAGGATTTACTGATTGATTTTAGCAGGCAGTATGATGCAGTTGAAGAGTTCATATTAACGAACATAGCTCTGGCAAGGAATGCTCTGGAAAAATCCACTGAAAAAAAACATAATAGAAAAAGAGCGCAATATAAATTAAATAAAATATAAATAAAAATTAGAAACAAGCAAAGCATAAGCTTTGCTGTCCCAGAAAATTAAAATTTTCTGAAAACAAAAGAATTTATTTTTTCTTCTTCAGCGAGTTCCTTATGTCTCTTAACAGCAGCACTTCCTCGCTTGGTTTTGGCGGCGCTGCTGGCTTGGCTTCTTGCTTCTTCCTGAGCGAGTTCATGCCTTTTATCGCCAGGAATATGGCTAGGGCGATTATCACGAAATCAATTACTGTGTTGATGAACAAGCCATACCTAAGAGCAATAGCTACTGTCCCGTCATTAGTGTATCTCAAAGGAATCATAAGATCCTTGAAATCAACGCTTCCTAAGAGTAAAGCTACGGGTGGCATTATAACGTCGGAGACGAATGAGCTCACAATCTTGCCGAATGCGCCGCCTATGATGATACCTACTGCCATGTCAATTACGTTGCCGCGCATGGCAAACTCCTTGAACTCCTTTGCAAATCCCATTGAATCACCTCCTGAAACGCAGTCAGGTAATCGAAGGTCCTTAAATCTTTTGCTATTGCTTATTGCTCCGGGTCTGACAGGCGCGCCTAAAAACCGTTAGCTTTATAAATAAAGCCCTGCCTTTGTCGTCACTATGGGAATAAAACACGGCATGTTTAGCGGATTAATGTTCTTTACAGGATTTCTAATAATAATCCTGTCCTTGCTCATAATGTTCAGCCAAGCAGCGCCAGTGCTTGCATCATTGCTAATAGCAGTTACCTTCCTTGCAGCTCTGGGACTGCTAAGTTGGTTTCTTGTAGACTTGGCTTATTAACTTAGTTTATTAAAAATCGTTAATTAAGAATCTTTTTCTAAAAAAATACCTAAAAAAATAAAATTTCAAAACATTTATAAAAGCCTCCGCCTAAAGATAAGATTAAATGCGAAAGAGGTGAACCTGGTTGAAGATTATTCTGAAGAAAACACCCAAGAACCCAATCATTATCGAGGGATTCCCAAGCTTTGGGCTGGTAGGTACTATAACCACAGAATTCCTTCTCGAGCACCTGAAAGCAGAGCTGATAGGAGAGTTCCAGTACAAAGAGCTAAGTCCTATTGCAGCAATACACAAAAGCAAACTCATAAACCCGATGGCAGTGTGGCATGTTCCTGGTAGGAACATAGTTATTTTCCACACAATCCTGAATGTGAAAGGCTATGAATGGGAGATTGCAGAGGAGATAATAAAGGCAGCCACCAAGATGAATGCAAAGGAGATCATAAGCCTTGAAGGAGTAGCCACAGACGATCTTTCTGAGGATATAAAAGCCTATTATTACGGAGACAAGAAGCTGGAGCGATGCGGAGCCCTGCCTGTTAAGGAGAGCATAATCATGGGCGTGAGCGCAGCACTGATGCTCAGGTACAAGAAGCTGAACTGCCTGTTCGCAGCAGCCCACAGCCAGCTGCCAGACAGCAAGGCAGCAGCCAAGCTAATAGAGATACTTGACAAATACCTTGGCCTTAACGTGGATTATCATCCCTTGCTCAAGCAGGCAGAGGAGTTTGAGAGCAAGATTAAAGGCATACTCCAGCAGAGCACCAAGACTTTAAGGGAAGCTGACAAGAAGAGCATGAGCTATTTAGGATGATTTCAGAAAATCGTCCTGCGCATACTTTGGCTTTCAAGCCAAGAGTTAGCAGAGACGATTTTCTGGACGAACAACCTCGGCTTTTTAGCTGATACCTCAGCCTTTAGACCGAGGTTGTTCATTTCTAGGCAGCTAATTTCTTCTTTTGACTCCTTATCTTAGAAACACTAGTTTCCTCTGTCTTGGGAGGGATTTTTCCAAGGAATAAGCCAGAGAGCTTCTCCATTATTGTGGCTAAGACCAAGGAATAGATTATTATGGCAAGAAGCAGGTTAAGAATCACGCCCATCTGGGAATAGGATGATAATGAAAAGGTAAAAGCGATCACTGCAACTGCGATTCCCTTGGGCATGACCAGGCTCATGAAAAGCTTCTCCCTAAAAGAGTAATCCTCTTTTTTCAAAGTCACAAAGACAGCGCCAAGCCTTGCAAGCACAAGAAGAGCGAACAGGAATAATGAATTAACAATGAACTCCTTGGTCAGAGGGACCTTAATCATCAGGCCGACCAGCACAAACACCAGGATCTCAAGGGCATTGGAGAGCATATAGCTAAATTCCTGGAGCTGAACCTTTTCCTTGACATAAATGTTGCCAAAGAGCAATCCGAGCGTGGCGACTGCAAGCACGCCGTTGCCATTAAGATTCTCAGCCAGGATATATGAGAGGAGGGCTGATGTTATTATTGCTACTGGTGAGAACTGGTGAGAATAAGCCTTCTGCATGGTCTTGAAAACAATCAGTCCAACCACCATGCCTGCTCCTATGCCAACGATTATCTGGGCTAATAGAACAGGAACCTGGGCGATGAAAGAGGAGAAAAAATCTCCCTGTCCCTGCATAAGGTTCTTGATAAGGTCAAGGAGGACAAAAGATATCACCAGGACAACCGGCGTGTTCATAATCGCCTCTATCTCGAGCACATCAAGCGCCTTTTTTGTCTTCTCACTAATATGCTCCCTTAGCATGGTAAAGACAGAGCCAGGGTCTGTTTCGACAACAATCACTGCAAACATTATTGCGAAGAGTATGTTAATAACAGTCAGTTCATAGAAGAAAAGGAAAGTGGTGAAAAAGGTTAATAGGATGATGCTGAAGAGCAAAAAGTAGCCTATAATCTTGAAAGAGGATAATGAGAAAGTATCTAGCTCATTAAACCTGAACCTCGAGGCGCCGTCAAAAACAATCATCACCAAGGCCAAGGCGCCTATGCCAACAAGGAAAGAAGAGTCAAAAATGAACAAAGGCTGCTGGTTATAAGAAATCCTGCCAAGGATTATTCCAAGAAGCACCAGGAACAATACGTTGGATATCCTGAGCTTTTTTGAAAGCAAGGAACACAATATGCCGAGGAGAAGGATGACTGCTATGTTAGTCAGCACGAGCAACGCATCCATGATTAACCCTCTTTTTTGAATTAAAAAAAATTTGAGCTCAAAAAAATTTGAATAAAAAATAAAAAAAGCCTAAAAAAAGCCTGAGCTAATGAACATAATGAATAATCTCCTTATCAGCTTTATAAATTTTTCCTGGAAAAAACCACTTTCTCAATGTTATAAGTCCCGCGATTGGGCGCCTCCAAAAAGCCTTCAAGGGCGGCTTCTGCAAGCTTTCCTTCCTCCAACCAGTCATAGAGCCAAGCCTCGGTATATTCTGGTTTTTCCTGGGGAAAGCCAGAGCCCATGCTTAGGAGCCATTTCTCATTATAAAATTCATGAGCGCCTATGGGCGGAGCAATGATTATCGGGATCCCAAGAGCTGTGTAAAAGCTGAGCTCACTGGGCTTGGTCCAGAGAATGTCTGTTGTGTGAAGGATGTAGTTGAAGTTCTTGAAATAGGTTTGTTTGTTCCAGGCAAAGACTATCTGCAGGTTCTTGCCAAGCCTATGCGCTAATCCGAGCTGGTTTATGTTGCTCCTATAATATTCTGCCACCTCAAGCCTGGTGCCAGCCACGAAGTTAATCCTTATGTCTCCTGCCAGTATTCTGTTCTTTAGGCTGACAAGCATTTTCAAACCTATATCTTTCTGGGCGCCTGCGCCGCCAATCATGAAAGTAAGCGTTAGCTTATGATTGCTTTTCTTCTTGTAATACCCTCCGAGCTTTGCCTTAATAACCTTCTCATAAACTGAGAGGTACTTTCTTTTCGGGTCAAGGTTAGGAAGCCTGTAGCCAAGATCCTTTTTTAGGACGCGCAGGTCTGCTCCTCCCAGGTTCTCCTTTGGAAGAGGAAAGCCGGTAAGGATTATTTTGTTATCAGGCACACCATATTTTTTCAGCCTGGTGACTGTGTGCTCGCATGGTGCAAGGTATGTTATCTTGGTGTGCTTTGAGTCTTTGGAAATCCAAGCCCTGGTTATGTCAGTGTCTGTTACTATGCAGAACACCTTTTTAATCCCGCTGTGCTCTGCTCCAAGAGCAGGAATAAAGTGCGTAGTCACAAAAGGAAGCTCCTTTCTCTTCACATACTCCATAAGGCTCCTTGTGAGCTTGTTTTTCCTGATAAAATAATCAAGGTAAAGGGTTGGAAAGTCAGGGTAAGACAAGTCCAAGCTGGAATAATAATAAGGTATGGCCTGGAACTTGTCATAAATCTTAAAAATAAACCTTCCAATCAAGGGCAAGGAAGTCAGCCTGCTAATCCCCTCATAGAAGTTCTGCGACCTGTGCCAAAGCCTTTTCTCCTTTGCACTCACCACCTGGTCACTATTAGCAGTGATTATCCTCTCATAAGCCATATCAGCTAGAGGGTAGGTAGCTCTCTGGTGCCCATAGCCCATGTCAACAGTCACAACCCACGCCTTCTTCATAACACCAACCTCTTTTTCAAATATTTAAATATCATAACTTAGGAGTATAAAAAGGTTTTGCTTAGAGTACTGTCAAGATAAGCCCTACTTCGCTTTGCTCGCAACTTGCGCTCGCAAAGCTTCGTCTCGCCATTGCAAGCCAGCCTGTGCTGGCGTTGCAACCAAAGGTGCTCAAAAAGCAAAGCTTTTTGGCACAAAAGGAACAAAGTTCCTTTGTGCTAGAAAAGCGAAAGCTTTTCTTCGCACACTAAAAACCAAAACGAAGGTTTTTGATTGCTTCGACGGTCTTATCTTGACAACATGTTGCTGAGAATTAAAGAAAAGCTTTTAAAAAAGCTTGTTTTTCTTATTAAGGTTAGAGGCAGATTATCAAAAATGGCAAGAATACTTTACTCCTTGGCCCAAGACGGTAGAGGGCATGCTTCCAGGGGCTATGAAATAATCAGGCGCCTTGCTGAGCAAGGGCACAAAATCATGGCTTTCACAGGCGGAGACACTTATGAGCCTCTGGAAATTGCATTAAAAGACATGCCAAATGTTTCTTTGCACAGGCTTCCTGGCTTCAAATGCACCTATCACAAGAACGGCAAGATAGATTATGCAAAAACTTTTTCCAGGAACGTTACTACCTTCATGTCCTCTGACATGATTATAAAGAAGCTGAAAGAGATTATTGACGATTATGACTTTGACTTTGCAATAAGCGACTTTGAGCCTTTTCTTCCCAGGGCTGCCAAAAGCAAGAAGCTAAGGTTCATAACCATTGATAACCAGCACAAGCTGATGTTTGGAAAGCTCAACATAAAAAAAATGAAGGCCAAATACTTTCCGAGCTATCTTGTAAGTGTGGGCGTTGTGCAGTCAGCCCACCCGTTCGGAAGCAAGTGCATCATAGCCTCGGTCTTCAAGCCAGAGCTGAAAAGGAAAAAGTTTGGGAAAACAAAAATAATTGTGGTTGGCCCTCTCATCCGGCAGGAGATAGAGAAAGAAAAGGAGCAGGTGACAAAAAAGAATTTTGTCCTGATATACGTCAAGCCTGTGCTTGAAAAAGCAATAATCCCTTTGCTCAAGGGAGTGGATGCTAATTTTGTTATGTACGTGACTAACCCGGAAAAGTACAGGAAGACCAGTAGGATAACCTACAAAGCCCATTCCGCAGATGAGTTTGCAAAGGACATGGCAAGGTGCAAGGCAGTGATATCAAGCGCAGGAGAGCAGCTCATGTCAGAAGCCATTTATCTGGGCAAGCCATTGTTCCTAATACCTGAAGGAGGGCAGTTTGAGCAGATACTTAATGGCTATTGTGTGAAGACAGCAGGGTTTGGCGATTATAAGGACATAATCGATGTTGAGAAAGACGACATAGCAAGCTTCCTGAAAAAGCTGCCTGCATACGAAGCCAAGATAAGAAGGATGAAAGTAACCAACAGCGTAGACGAGGTCATGCGCATAATTTATTCTGAGCTGAAAAAAGGATTGGTGCAAAAGGAAGAATTAAAGAAGAAAGCGTTCAGGAAGAAGAAAAAGAAGCAAAAAAAGAAGAAAAAGCAAAAAAAGAAAGCCCTTAGGAAAAGGTGATGCATCATCAGCAAAGCACTAAGCATAATCATACCTACCTTTAATGAGAAAAAATATCTTCCTCACCTACTTGATTCTATCATATCACAGGAATTTAAGGATTATGAGATTATAGTTGCTGATGCAAATTCAAAAGACAGGACAAGAGAGCTTGCAAGGAAGCGCGGATGCAAGGTTGTGCAAGGAGGATTGCCGCCTAAAGGAAGGAATAACGGTGCAAGGCATGCGAGCGGAGAGTACTTCCTCTTCCTGGATTCTGATGTTGCGCTGCCGCCAGGCTTTCTCAGGGAAAACCTTGAAGATTTCAAGAGCAAAGGACTAGCCTGCGCAGGAGTGTGGGCAAGGCCGCTCTCAAAAAATCTCTCTGACAGGTTCATCTTCTTCACCGGAAGCGTTCTCCAGTATGCCTTGAAAAACATCAAGCCCATTGGAATAGGCTGGTGCATATTCATAACCAGGAAAACCTTTAAAAAAATAAAGGGATTTGATGAGAATATCCTTGTAGGCGAAGACATTGACCTAACAACCCGGGCCATCAGGTATGGAAGGTTTGATGTTCTCACAAAAAAGAAGATATACGTCTCTGCGAGAAGGCTGGAAAAGGAAGGCAGGCTTAATTATTTCACCAAGAGGATTAAAACCAGCTTCTACGACTTAATCGGAAAAAAGATGACTGTGAAGAACAAGGAAGTGAATTATGATTTCGGAGGCTATGACAAGATAAAGAGAAAAAAGCGCTCTAAAAAAGCCAGGAAATCCTAAGCTCTTGCCTGTTATTGCTTCTTAATCCAAAACTTTTATAATGAATAATGAATACGCTATTCTTATGGAGCTTTTTAACCAGGTAATCAAGAGAATCAAGCCAGAGCAGGAATCATTCACAGAGGCAGATGAAATCATAAACCAGATTAATAGCCTTCTCAAGAAGAACAATATCAATGCCGAGTGCATGGCAGGAGGAAGCTATGCCAAAGGCACAATCCTCAGGAATGATTTTGACATTGACTTGTTTGTTCGGTTTGATTACGCGTACAAGGAGAGTGAGAAAGACATTTCAAAGCTACTCGGCAAAGCTCTTCAGCCTCTAAAGCCTAAGCTTATCCACGGAAGCAGAGACTATTACCAGCTCAGAAGAAAGAATTTGCTCTTTGAGATAATTCCTGTCCTAAAAATAGATGATTACAAGCAGGCAGTTAATGTCACTGACATGAGCCCTTTGCATGTCAGCTATGTCAAGAAGCATTTTGAAAAAAATCCGGGGCTTGCTGACGAGATAAGATTGGCAAAGCAGTTCTGCAAAGCAATAGGAGTTTATGGGGCAGAAAGCTATATCCGCGGCTTCTCAGGCCATGTGCTTGACTTGCTCATTATTTATTACAATAGCTTTGAGCAGTTATTAATGCAGGCAGCTGTCTGGGGGAACAGGACTGTCCTTGATATTGAAAACCATTTGAAGAATCCTCTTAGCCAGCTTAACAAGTCAAAAACCCAGTCACCAATAATCATTGTTGACCCTGTGCAGCCTGACAGGAATGCTGCAGCCTCTGTTAGTAAGGAGAAGTATGAGCTTTTCAAGAAGAAAGCACGAGAGTTCCTGCGTGCTCCTAGCGAAGAGTTCTTTATGATAAAAAAGATTGATTTAAAGGCTGTTAAGGCAAGGGCTAAAAATGAATGGCTGGTGTTGCTACAAGCAAAACCGCTAGAAGGCAATGAGGACGTTGTTGGTACCAAGGTATTGAAATGCTTTGAGCACATAGAGAAGAGCCTGAAAAAGAATGATTTCAAAATTATTGAAAAAGGCTGGGAGTTTGATACTGATAAGAGCACCCTATATTATATAATAAGAAAAGAAAAATTATCTGATAACATAACCCTGATGGGACCTCCTGTGAAAGTGAAAAGGAATGCTGAGATGTTCAGGAGCAAGCACAAGAAAGTGTTTGAGAAGCAGGGAAGATTGTATGCGGAGGAGAAACGAAAATACGAGACTCCTGAGCAATTAATCAAGGACTTGGTTAAGGAAGATTATGTTAAGGAGCGCGTAAAGAATGTTAGAATAATGAATTAATCTTATCTTAATCTGTTCCTAACTATTTCTTATCTGTCTTGTGTTTATTCCTTATTTGTTTTGTTTCCTGCGCTTATGCTTTCTCCACTGCCTTATGCCTTCCAAAATGGTCGGTATCATGGAGACTAGAATAATAGCTATTATTGCCAGTGCAAAATTGTTCTTCACAAAGGGTATGTTGCCAAAGAAGTAGCCTGCGAACAAGAAGGCTAGCACCCAGAGAACTCCTCCAATAACATTATAAGCAAGGAACTTGAAATACTTCATAGTCCCAATGCCTGCAAGGAAAGGGGCAAAGGTCCTGACAATAGGTATGAACCTTGCAATCACAATAGTCATTCCTCCATACTTGTCATAGAAGTGCTGGGTCTTGTCAAGATAATCCTTTTTTATCAGCTTAGGCTTAGACTTAATGATTTTCCTGCCAACAAAATGCCCTATGGAATAATTCACGCTGTCGCCGAGAATGGCTGCTAATGAAAGCAGAAGCAATAACAGCCAGACATTGAATGAGCCAAGAGCAGCGAAAGCACCTGCTGCAAACAGCAAGGAATCTCCTGGAAGAAAAGGAGTAAACACCAAGCCCGTCTCCAAGAAGATTATGATGAACAATATAATATAGGAGAAAGCTCCGAACTTATCAGTAAGCCAGGTTAAATGCTGGTCAAGGTGCAAAAAAATGTTGATTAAATTTGAAATAAGACTCATGCCTGCAAAATAATTATTGCTAGTTTAAAATATTTGTGAATAAAGCCAGGGTAAAACTTTATAAACCGTTCTTTCTTTCCTTCAAAGCCTATATGCTCAATGAAAAATTCAGGAAAAGCCTGATGGAAACTGGTTTTGAGGACATCCTTGGCCAGAGCCGGGTTAAGACTCAGCTAAAATCAGCTCTGCTCATGGAAAGGCATGTTATCCTTGTAGGCCAGCCAGGCATTGGCAAGACAACCCTGGCTAAGAACGTTGCAAAATTAATGCCTGAGAAGGTTGTTTGTGACTGCTCGTTTAATTGTTCTCCTGATAATCCTTGCTGCCCAGAGTGCTTGGAGAAGAAAAAGAAAAAGGAGAAGATTAAGACTAAGATTATGAAAGGCAAGGAGTTGTTTGTGAGAGTGCAGGGAAGCCCTGACTTAACAGCAGAAGACCTTATTGGAGACATTGACCCTGTCAAGGCATTGAAGTTTGGTCCTCTTAGCATTGAGGCTTTTACTCCTGGAAAGATTTTCAAAGCCAACAACGGCATTCTATTTTTTGACGAGATAAACCGTTGCAGCGAAAAGCTCCAGAACGCATTATTGCAGGTATTGGAAGAGCAGAAAATCACTATTGGCAGCTACTCCTTTGACTTTGATGTTTATTTTATCTTCATAGGAACAATGAATCCTGATGATAAGAGCACAGAGCCTCTCAGCGACGTATTCCTGGACAGGTTTGACTTAATCTACATGGAATACCCTGAAACAACAGCCCTTGAAGTAGAGATTGTAAGGAAGTCAGGCAAGCAAATCCTTGAATTCCCAGAGCCATTGCTGTTCAATGTTGTGCAGTTCATACGCGACTTAAGAGCTGATAATGATGTTGAGAAAAAGCCTAGCGTAAGGGCGAGCATTGGATTGTATGAAAGAGCCCAGAGCAACGCGCTCATCAACGGCAGGAGCAAAGTAACACTAAAGGATGTTCAGGAAGTAATTGTGTCTGTGCTTAGCCACAGGCTCAGCCTTAAGCCTAGCGTGAAGTTCCTCAAATCACCTGAGGACTTTGTTAAGGAGGAATTTGAGAAGTTCTTAAGCCAGACAGGTGATTACCGGTAGCCAGGAGCCTGTAGAGTACAAGCGAGGCAAGGAAAAGTTTTCTAAGCTGGAAAAAGCAGAGGAATTAACTGGCAAGCTGGCAAGGCAGGCAAAGGAGAACAAGCTTATGCACAGCGTTCTGGAGAATGACAAGGAGATAATAGAGGAAGGAAAGCTCATAACCGAAAGTGTTAATCAGAACCTTTCAAGCTTTGTGCCTGACCTCATATTCAGGAACCTGGTGAATGATTACAAGCTTGCAAAGCAATTGTACGGAGAAATGATTATCAGGAAACTGACAGGCTATGAGCCTGGCTTTGTTGAGAAGAACATCAAGCTGCCTGAATTCAGGGAAGAGCTGAAAAAGAATATTGATGAGAGCATTAAGAAGCTAAAACAGGAAGAGCTGATTAACAAGGAAGGAGAGGTGACTGATACAGGAATCAAGCTAAGCTCCCTGGTTCTTTACACAGAAGAGCTTGACAAGCTAAGGATTAAAGGGCTTGGAGAGAAGAAGGAGAAGAAGAAAGATATTTACGGCGACAAAAAAGATTATGTTGCTTACAGGAAGACTAGGTATCGTGATATTGCTGTTAGGCAGAGCGTAAAGACTGCCATTAGAAGGCAGCACAAAGAGCTGCTTAAAGAGGACCTGCGCATTTTTGAAAGAGAAAAGAGAGGAGGAATAAGCATTATCTACGCCCTTGATGCCAGCGGCAGCATGAAAGGAGAAAAGATAAGCATGGCTAAAAGAGCAGGAGTTGCTCTTGCCTACAAAGCCATTAATGAGAGGAACAAGGTAGGATTGATTGTTTTTGGAGAAGAAGTAAAAAAGGTTGTTCCGCCAACCCTGGACTTTGAGGAGATTCTGCGAAGCATAACCACTATCAGGGCTCGCTCTGAGACTGACATTGCAGCCACAGTAAACAAGGCAATAGAGCTTTTTGGAGCAAGCCATGAAACCAAGCACCTGATATTACTCACAGACGTCCTGCCTACCAAAGGCAAGAAGCCAGAGGAAGAAACCATGAAAGCAGTAAGCATTGCCAGGGACCAGGGCATAACCATCTCTGTCGTCGGAATAAACCTTGACAAGGACGGAGAAAAGCTTGCTAAACGAATAATCGAGATAAGCCAAGGCAGGCTTTACAAAGTCAAGAACCTTGAAGCCCTGGACATGGTTATTCTTGAGGATTATTATATGCTATGATGCGCATTCTGATTAGCACATTTTAAAAAGGCACTCATCTCTCTCCTTTTTCATGGAGCAGTATTGGATGCCTAAAAAATCGGATTTTAAGAATCTCAGGCTTTGCCTTGACAATCACAAGGCAGATTTTCTTTTTATAAGAGATTGTGGAGGATATAATCCTGATGGAACTTATCGAATACAGGGGCTTACAAAGGTTAGCGAGAGGCTTGAAGGCAGAACTCTTGACTTTCGCAAAGACCGCTCAGGGTTGTACTTTCTTATTGATGATAATGAAGTATTCCATTTTACTTTGAAAGACAGGAGCACAAGGGATGGAAAAGGCTTCTCACTCGCATACGAGAGAATTCGGCCAACAGAAGATGGAATCGGAAGAATGGTCATGCTAAGCACTGGAATCGACCCTTATGATCCCAAGCTTCCAGAGCCGCGGCGTTCTTTTCTAAGGCACATCATGGACGAACATCTTGTCGAGATATTCTTTGAAGGAAGAATACACTTAAAGTTCCATTCCTGGTGGCAAGAGCCGCACTGGAAGTACTGGACGGTTACAAAGAACATGCCGAAAGAATAGGCTGAAAAATTTTCTCAGAACACAATCATCCTGTGATCTCGCTTCTTCTTCGTCTCAAGGGTTTCAAAAGCTTCTTTGAGCAGTTCATCGCTAACCTTTACCAAGCCTTGTTTAGGGTCTGCTACTGAGAATTCTTTTTTCTCGCCGTCATAGCCATAAATCATACACAATATTCGTTTGGGTGCTTAATAATATCTAATTTCAAATTTGCTGATGACACCCACTTGTAATTCATAACTTCAATTGGATTCGGCTTCGGATATCCTTCAAATTTTCCTACAAAAATTACAACTCTAATTCATACCACAACATTTCGAGAGAATCAGCCAGTTTTTCTTTCTTGGTTAAATTAAACCCTGCTTTTTTAAAAAAATCATTATTGTCCATAAATTCGAAAGTATCTGTCATGATTGATTCAATATTTTTATTTTTGCATTCACCAATAAACCGGTTGAGTAAACTCTTTTTTGCTTTCATATCATTACACGTTAAATAATGAATAATTGCATTCTTAGCATTTTCCTGATATCCAACTATAAACCCAACAAGTTTGTTATTTTGTATTGCTAGGAATGATATTAAATTAGAATTATCAAATTCTTTAGAGATATTTTTCTCTTCGGCGTGTTCTCGGAACTTTATAATCATCGACATAGGAAATTTAGGATTAGGGTTCTCCAAATCTGCTAACATCAATGCGGATATTTCTTTCACAAACTCTTTGCTTGCAGGGATTATTTTCATAAATCATTCCTCATCATCTTAGTTATTTTATTCAGTTCATTAGTTCCAAACAAATCAATATATTCCTTCCATGCAGATTCCCAGGCCCAAGAACAATGATCACTGACTAAACAATCAGTACAATAGGCTGGCTGAGCAACATCCAAATTTCCATAAATAGTCTGTTCAGGCGATATATAAATCATGGTTTTAGTCATTTGCTTCCAATTTATGCTTAGATACTCCCAATAAAATGGATCAACCACACAGGCAGGAATAACAAAAATCCCCAGGTTCTTATTTCTATTAATTGCAACGTCCAATGCGCCTTCCAAAAATGGTTTCATGCACTTGTACCTTACTGCTAGCTTATCTTTATTATCAAGAGCTTGCCCACGCATTATAAGTCCGTGGATTGATACCCATGCAGAGGGAAAAGTGTCATACGCAAAATTAACAAAATCAGGGAGTTGCCTATAATTCTTATTTAAAACAATCGTTTTTATTGATATAGGCAAGTCTATGTTCTCCAAATTTTTAAGTCCTTCAACAGAATCATCAAAACTACCTTCTTTTCGTGTAATAAAATCATGAATCTCTGCATCATGGCTGTAGAAAGTAGTCATCACCCTATTCACACCACTCTCTTTTGTCTGTTTTGCAAATGATAAATCCTTAAATTTTCTTCCATTGGAAAGAATTATAAGGTTTGTGTTATAAGTTGACTTAATATAGTCACAAATGTCAAATAGGTCATGTCTTAAAGTAGGCTCTCCGCCACTTAATTCAATATAATCTTGCTCAGACGGTTGTATTTTGTCTATTTTTTGAATAATTTGGTCTATGCTTAAATATCCTTTTTCATCAGATTTTTTTGCGCAAGATATGCACGCGTTGTTACAGTTGTAGTCCATCACTAAAAATATTTTTCTCATTTTTGACACTTCCTATTTGAACCTATTTGAACGAAAAATATAATGAAATGTGCTCTGATTGAGTTGCTTTCGAAAAACTCAGACCTATGTGAGTGGGATTAATTGAACATGAACCTTCTGAAAATGGTAGAACACTCTGAAAATAGGGCAATAATTTAAAAAGAGGCTCCATTTTAAAGCCATCTATAAAATTAATACCAGTTTCCAGGACCAAGGCCCACATTATATTTTTGTACTTCTCCTTTTGGATTTCCCAAATAGACCTTAATGGTTTTACCTAATTTAGGAGAATACGCCTGTACACTAGTAGTTGGAGTTGATCCTGTTTTCTCTTTTTCCACGATTTCGTTTATGGTCATTTTTTATACCTCCCTATTTGATATAATTAAATTTATTTAATAGTGATTGAAAGGTACCTTAAATAATTTTTGTTTTTATTCCGAAAATATTTCGGATAAATAAAAATCGGCTTAATTGTAAGTGCAATCATTCACAATATAAATCTTGCTATAGTCTTTTTTTGTAGTGGAATTTATCCCAGGTGGGTTGGCTTGTTTTCCATATTCCATCTCTGCTCATGTATCCTTTTGAATAACACTGCTTATAAATTCCAGATATCATTAAAATAATGCCAATCGGAGCTTGTTCGTCAGGTTTAATTTTAATCTTCAAGTTTTCTATCCATTGAGCTCTAGAGTCGAGTTCAGCTTGTAAGGCATGTTCTGGCAATACTTCTGTAAGTGGGATATCAAATTTACCTAGAATAGACTCTAATTGAGTTAGGTTGTACATGTGATTTTTTTTGAACATGATTTCAACTCAATTAAGTTGTTACTAACGAGTAGAGTATTATAAGTAATATATAAAGATTTCGATTCTTCAAAATTATACCGTGCCCATCTCAGAACACCACCATCCTATGATCTCTTTTCTTTTTGGTTTCAAGGGTTTCAAAGGCTTCTTTCAGGAGGTCATCGCTGACTTTCACCAAGCCTTGCTTGGGGTCTGCTACTGAGAATTCTTTTTTCTCGCCGTCATAGCCGTAAACCACAACGAATTTGGAGGTGCTTCCTGTCTCTCTCAGAGCTCCTTCGTTTATCCTAAGCATTAGCACCTTGCCTTTCTTGACCAGCTCTTTTACTTCCCTGAACTCGAACTCGCGCTCCTCGATTGGTATGCCTATTTCTCTTGCTTCTTTGTGGTAGAGCTTGGAGGAGAATTTTGCCTCGTCAATGTCTTTCTTGGTGTAGCCCTTGAACCTGTAATCAGGGTAATCGTATTCTTTTTCGCCAAGGATAATGCTCGGGCTTAGCCCTTGCTTTTTTGCAAAGGTCGCCAGTCCATAGATTGAGGAAGCCCTGACTGGCAGGTTGGCTGTGCTTCTCCAGATGATAAACTCATTATCCCTATCCAGTTTGAACTCTGGGTTGAAGTGGTTGATTATGCTCATGAGCGAACAGGCTGCTGTCGTGTACTCTGTGGTCTGGATGTAGGGCTGCATAGGGATTAGAAGTAATCAACTGGTTTTAATAGTTTGCGCTAAAAAAAGGTGCAATGTGCGCATGGGTTGAATGTGGAGAATTCTTGTCTGAATTCTTTTGGTAGATAAGAAGGCGTTCTTGTTCTTTCGTGGTATAATCTGCCAGTCGGGTTTAGGTAAAGCTTAGCAAGTCTTTCTGGTATCTCATCAGCCATGGTGGAGAAGATTATCTCGTAGTCGTGCATTACTGTTATGTCACCTGTCTCTTCGCTGAGGGTTATGACATAAAGCTGGGGGTCTCGGCCTGTTGCTGCCATTGCATACATGTGCCTGGTGAATACTTTTCTCTTGAACCCAAGCTCGGATGAAGAAACTTCTTCGCCTGGCTTTACTATGCCTCTTTCTGCGGCTACTTCATCTGGCTGGGATTGGAACATTCTTCTGTATGAGTTAATCCTGCCTTCTGGAGTAATCTCAACTGCTCCGTCTTCTCCTAGAAGGGATTTCAGGAATTTTTTTCCTTCTTTGTCATAGATAGAGTAGTTCTCGTCAACATAGGTTGCGCTTTTTCCGTTTATTTTTAGAGGGGAGTTCTTGGCGTGGTTGAGGTATACTGTCAGGCCTTTTTCTTTGTGGGGGTGGAAGAAATCGTAGGTGCGGTTGTAGCAGTCCTCGGCTATATCTCTGAGAGTTTTGTATGTTTCCAGCACTGATTTTCTTACTGTTTTGTTTTCTTCAGTGAACATTAGAATTCTTTCTAAGTCATTTACACTCGTATCTTTATCTTTTGAAAAACTCATATTCCCACACATAGCCCACTACATGTTTTATACCGACAGTATGGTTATTCATATATATAAATGTTTCGCTTTCATCATTAATAAGTATTTATCATAGGTATTATTTAATTAAAGAGTAATTTACCTATATTAAAATATAAAATAAGGTTATTTTGGTACTATTTATATAATAAAAATCCCATAATTTACTTATTATAATCTGGTTTTCGGGGTAAAAATTTAAATACCCTGCTTGCGTACATAAAGCAAAAATGATGCTCTTAGCCTTTGTGGACACTCACGGAGACATGGAAGCGCTCAGGAAGCTCAAGAAAAAAGCAGTCAAGGCAGAGCTGGTTCTGTGCGCAGGAGACCTAACTATTTTTGAGAATCACCTTAGAGCCATGCTAAAAGAGATTAACAGCTTTGACAAGCCAGTGCTAATAATCCACGGCAACCACGAGGCAGAAAACCACCTGAAAGAAGAATGCAAGAAGCATAGCAACCTAATCTTCCTTCATGAAGGCTTCTATGAGAAAGACAACATCGTGTTTGCAGGCTTCGGAGGAGGAGGCTTCTCGATGCGTGACGACAAGTTCGATAGGTTCGCAGAGAGGATTAGGAAGAAGAGAGAGGGTAAGCAACTAGTCCTGCTACTTCACGCTCCACCTTATGGCAACAACACTGACAGGATAATGCATGAGCACGCTGGCAACAAGAGCTACCGCGACTTTATACGGCAAGAAAAGCCTCTCCTGGTTGTATGCGGCCATCTTCATGAGAATGAAGGAGCTCAGGACAAGATTGGCAAAACCCTGATAATCAATCCCGGGCCTGAAGGCAAGCTGATAGAGATATAAGCCTCGCCGGCGTTGACTGCCTTGCAGTCAACTCAACAAAAATGGCATAGCAATTTTTGAGTTGAATGAGGCGCAATTAAAAATTAAATTTTTATCTTTCTATCCTTGCTATCTTTCTTCATCAGCAAAACAACTCTTGAGATTGGCTGCTCATCAATAATCCTGTAGCCTGTGTGCTCTGCTATTTGCTCTGCAAACTCTTTGATTTCAGGGTGAAGGGGCATAGCGCTAATCTCCAGCCTTTTCTTTGAATAGCCTACGTGCATGTAAGCCTTTACTTCCACGAACACTGGCTCTGTAATTCTTATCAGTTCAGCATACTGCTCAGGCTCCAGCATATTAATGTCTTTGGCAACAGTAAGTCGGATGGTTGTTCTAGTTCTTTTTCTTAAATGTTTCATAATCTTTAGAGAGGATAATATTCTTTTCCAGCCGTCCTTGATTAATGGTGAGCAGACTTGTTTGAAAACTTCCTCGTTAGGCGCAGGAAGTGTTATATATAGCTGGGTTGGCGGGTTGGTTTTGAGTTTCCTTAACATCTCGGGGTTAGTGCCGTTAGTCACAACAAAAGAGGTTATCTTCTGTCTTCTCAGCTCCTTAATCAGTTCTGGCAGTTGAGGGTAGAGTGTTGGCTCTCCTGCAAGGCTTATTGCAAAATGCAAGGGCTTCTGGGCTCCAGAGTATTTCTTCTTATCAGTTTTCTTGTTTCCTCCAAAGCCTTGCAAGTATTTGACGTGCTCTCTTATGCATTCAGCAATGATTTTCTTAGGAGGATCTGTTTTGCCAGTCCATTTGGGCAGGGTGTGCTCTATGTCGCGCCAGCACCAGATGCATCGCAAGGTGCAGAAAGGTAGTGAGGGCGTCATCTGCACGCACCTGTGGCTATTGATGCCGTAGAATTTCTGCTTGTAGCATTCGCCCTGGCCAAGCAGGCTTTTCTTGGTCCATAAGCAAACCTTGATTGCCGAGTGCTCTCCTACCAGCCTATAACCTTGTTTTTCTAGGTCTTTTTTCTTGGCTTTGGTTATCATGAGCCTAGGGTTTGACAAGCAGTATATATTGTTTGTCAAGAACCACCTGCTAAAGCAGGTGGCGTGTGGTTCTTGACTCAGCAAAAAGCAAAGCTTTTTGCATGCTAAGAGCTCGCTCTTCGCAACTCAAAAAATGGCTTGTTTACTCCGAGATGAATCAGGGAGATTGCGCAATGCCATTTTTTGTTGTTTCAAAGTGAGAAACCGGAGAAACCAAAAAATTTAAAACAGCGCATATATTAAGAAGAGGCATGCGTGCTGGTGAAAAAATATGAACTTAAAACAAGCCCTTAAAAAGGTTGAGCAGAAAAAGATTTTCAAGAAATTCATAAAGGATAGCCCGGATTATTACCTTGCGCACTGCTTCACCACGTTCCAGGAGGGCGAGAGGAAGCATAAGTGGGAGCTTGGCTATTATTCTGAGAAGACTGATAAGCTGGTAGTGTTTGAGACTGAGCCTAAGATTATTATGAGGGATGCTGAGGAGGCTTTTAAGAAGGAAGGAACCATTAAGAAGCTGGAGCTCAGCAAGGTAAAGATTAGCCTAAGCAAGGCTTTAGGCATTTGTGATGAGCTACTCAAGAGCAAGTACCCTAACAGGACGATCACTCAGAAAATCATAATCCTCCAGCACTTAGACCAGCAGCTTTACAACATCACCCTGGTTACTGTGAGCTTTGACATCCTTAACATCAGGATAGACGCAGCAACCGGCGAGGTGATTAGCGACAACATCCAGAACATCATAAGCCTTGGCAGGAGGGATGTTCCTGCAGCCTAGTTTTTTGGCTATTGACTGTCAAGTCAATTCAAAAATTTCTAATTTTGCTATTGGCTGCTGAGTCAATGCAAAAATCTCTGATTTTTGCTATCATTCAGTCAGAAAGGTGTGACTCCGGACTCCGGAATATACTTTTTAATCCTCGGTTTTGTAAGTTATATTTTCTGGGTTAATCATATTTATAAATACAAACTCACATAAAAATAGCTGATGGTTATCAACAAGAACACGAAAGGCATAAGCTACAATGCAATGATTAACAGCAAGCCGCTCAACTCATTCTTTGAAGATGATGATGATTCCGGAGAAACAGACGAAGAAGAATAAAGCAGATTAAGAATAATTAATCATTTCTTTGCATAGCATTCATAAATCCTGATAGCTTCATTAACAACTTCTTCCTTGCTCCTACTTGTGTCAAGATAAGCAACTTTTGAGCCACGCTCCTCGAATAATTTCCTGAACCATTTGCTCTTGAAGCGCTTGTAAGCCTTTTTCTGGAACTCAAGGTTTTCAAAGATTACGTTGTCCTGCTTCTCGCTTCTTCCCTCAAGCCTTTGGATGCAAAGCTCTGGTTTTATGTCGGCTATTATTAGGATGTCTGGCCTGTATTTTAGCGCCAGCTGGTTTCCTTCCAGTGAGAGGATCTTTTTCAGGGAAATCTGCTCTGCCTGGATTGGCTGGTAAACAATAGAGGTTGTCACGCTCCTGTCCTGGATTACGGTCTTGCCTTTTTTCAGCAAGGGTATGATTATCCTCTGGTAAAGGATTAGCCTGTCCAAGGCAAAGGCTGTTGCTGTTGTGAAAGCAGAATAGAACCGGTGATTATCCTTTACAAGCTCATCACGAATAGCCCCTCCTACAAGGGAAAAGGTCGGCTCTGCAGAAACAATAACGTCATAGTCATAAAGCTCTTCAGGCTCTGGCAATGAGTGAGAATGCTTCCAGTAATCCTTTAAGTCAAAAACCCTTTTTCCCTTAGACTTCAGATAGCCAGCAAGGCCATGGACAACAGTGCTCTTGCCACTGCCATCAGGCCCGTCAATGATTATGAAGACTCTCTTTCCTGCTTCCTTTTCCTGCTCCATCTCAGCCTTGTTGGTTATAAGCAGAATTATAAATCTTTTGGAACTCGTGCTTGCCACCAACTAGGAGCATGGTTAAGGGCATAACCTCTTTTGCAAGAGCCACCATCTTGGTCGCTTTATCTCTGATGTCCCACTGGGCGTGCAAGTCCTCCCTGAACCTTGAGACGTGGTAAAGCTCCCTGGCATTCATCTTGACAAGCACTCTTCTGTTGTGAGCATTGGTAAGCACATAATCTGCTGCTTCAACTGATGCTACTGGCATTGCTGGTTCTGCTGATGCATGCACTTCAGGCATCTCCTTTTTTATCTTGCGATATAATTCCTCGCTCTCTCCCATTATCTTCATGAATTCAAAGATTAGTCCTGCTTGTTTTATGCTTGGAGGAATGGTATAACCAAGATTATCAGGCTCATAAGCTCCTGGAAGCAAGGTGAGCATCCTGTGCCTCTTGAACTGGGCAAAGCAGCTCGCGCTCATAATAATCTCATAAGTCAGCTCAGGAATCTCAAACTCTCTTGGAACACTGTCCCATTGCTGTATTCCTTCCAGGGTTTTCTTGACAAGCTCTTTTTTCTCTTCAGGCTTGAGCCTGGTTGCAATCATATAAGCCTTGATAAAAGACTCGTTTGTTGCGGAGCGTATAAGGGCTGCTATGAGCTTGTTGTCAGCTTCCTTGTCAGGATGAATAAGCCTTATTTCTCTCTCAGCAGCGCAGACAACAAGCTCGTCATTGGCTCTTAACAGATCACTAACCTGCTCTTTAAGCCTTTTCTTTGAATTCTTTAAATAATCATTTGGCTCAAGGAACAAGAGCAGTGAGGGTATTACTGGAAGAGCTGCTTTGTAAAGTTTTTGTCCAAGCTCCTGAACTTCTTTGAGGGGATGAGCTGCAGAGTATTTTATGAACTTCTCTAAGTCCCTGGCATTAGTGGTAAAGCCAAGCTGGCCCTGTGTCGCTAGGCTCATCACATACCTTGCATCTTCCTTAGCCCATTCGTCCAGAAGCTCTGCCATTTTCTTTTCGCGCACCTCCCGCTCAAATTTTCTGGCTTGCTGCTCTTCATCCAGGTTGATGATGTCTTCTGCAAGGTAAAACAAGTTCTTGTTATCCTGAACATAAACTTTTAGAATAGCATAAACCTCCTTGTAAGCCTTAGTCTGCAACTCCACTGCTTTCTTGAAATCATCCTCAAATTTAATTAGTTCATCAGGCATGACATAATCATTATTCAGAGTTATGTAGCGCTGGGATTTCTCTGTGTAAGAGCAGAGCCTCTGAGCCTCAAGAGCCTCTGTTGCAAGCCTGGATATTCTCAGGATGTCAAAGTTAAGCACAGCATGCTCTGCAACTGAATGATGCCCCATCTTGAAGACTATGCTCTGGTTGGATTTTCTTGCCTTTTCTACTTCATTCCTTGAAATCTTCCTTAGCTCGGTTACAGGAGCAGGGTCCCGGGATATACGGGCATAAGCCGCTGATATTGTCTCTGGTGTTAAGAAATTATTCAAGTCATCAGTTGTTATTGCCCCTTTCCTCACCAGCTCCTCAAGAGCCTCCCTGTCAACATTATAGCCTGCGAGTATTACCTCTACCACGTATCCACCCCGGAATGATTAAAGAAGTCAGGACTAGTTTATATTTATTACTAAACTTAAAACTACAACACCAACACAAAGCCTGGTTTAGAAAGATTTATTAAAAAGCTTATTGTCCAGCTTTCTGGGGGGAACATGATTTTTGGGGTTACTGGCTTCAATGCTGCTGGCAAGGGTGAGTTCTGTGCTTACCTGGCAGCCAAAGGGTTCATAGTGTACTCCTTATCTGACATCATAAGGGAAGAATTAACCAAAGAAGGAAAGGATATAGCAAGGGAGAACCTTATATCCAAGGGCAATGAGCTCAGGAGCAAGCATGGCAGCTCAATCCTTGCCAAGAGGACGATGCAGAAGCTAGAGCCTGGCAAGAATTATGTTATTGACTCTATCAGGAACCCTGAGGAGATAAACCTCCTGAAAAGAAACCATGATTTCAAACTGGTATTCATAGAAGCGCCGCTCAAGCAAAGGTACAGGCGCGTGGTGAAGAGGAAGCGAGAAGGAGAAGAGACTCTCGCATTCAAGGAATTCCAGGCATTGGAGCAGAAAGAAACTGCCAGCAACAACTCAGCAAACCAGCAGCTGCTAAAATGCAAGGAGATGGCTGATGTGGTGATTGTTAATGATTCAACGCTTAAAGCTCTTCATAAGAAGATTGACAAGCTAATAGGTGATTCAAGATGAAGAAGAAAGAAAATACTGGTGTAGAAAATAAAAAAGAAACCGAGCCTGCAAAATACATCAGGCCAAGCTGGGACGAGTACTTCATGGAAGTAGCCAGGGCTATTGCCAAGAGAGCAACCTGCGACAGGGGGAGGAGCGGGTGCGTGATTGCCAAGGACAAGCAAATACTTGTAACAGGATATGTCGGCTCTCCAGTCGGCATGCCTCACTGCGACGAAGTAGGCCACCTGATGAAAAAAGTAATCCATGACGACGACACCATAACCCAGCACTGCATGAGGACTGTGCATGCTGAGCAGAACGCCATCTGCCAGGCAGCCAAGAGAGGCGTACCTATTGATGGAGGAACGGTTTATGTCAAGATGACTCCTTGCAGGACTTGCGCAATGCTCCTGATTAACTGCGGCATCAAGCGAGTAGTGTGCGAGAAGAAATACCGCGGAGGCGAGGAGTCAGAGCAGATGTTCAAGGCGGCAGGGATTGCTGTGAATTTCTTCACCGACAACATAGAGCAGTACAAAGACATGTGAATATCAAGCCCCGCCGGCGAATGAGGCGCAATAATCTAATTATTTAGTTTAATCTTTCTATGAGGAGATTTTAGAGAAATATTTAAATTGTTAGACATTCTTATCAGAGTACATGAAGGTATTATTCATCTGTAATCAGAACGAGAACAGGAGCAGGACTGCCGAGGAAGTTTTTCGTGAGCAGTTCAAAACCATGTCTGCAGGGCTTTACAACGATAATCCTGTTAATGAACAACAATTAGGCTGGGCAGATGTTATTATTGTAATGGAGGAATCCCAAAGAAAAGAGCTCGCAAGCAGATTTCCTAAACAATACATGAAAAAACGCATCTTATCGCTTAACATACCTGACGTATATTATTATAACCAGCCAGAGCTCATAGACGAGCTTAAAACAAAGATGAGCAAACTAGTTGAGCCACTCATCAAATAATCGGAAGAAAAACGAAAATATTTCATTGCCAGCTCGCAAAGGCTCGCGAGGGGGAAGAAGAATTAATAAATAACCAGAACTTTCAAATGGCTCGTATAACCACTCTTTATCTTAACATTCTTTTTGAGGAGCTTGCGAAAGAACTTTATCACTTCCTTGTTCGCCTTGTTCTGCTCTGCAGGAGCCTTGATTTCTACCAGAAGAGCTTTTTTATCATAATCATAGCCAAGGATATAGTTCTGCTTCTTGCCAGGCTTGACTATTATTCGCAGAGAATTATCTTTAATGTAATCAGCAGGATTAATCATGTTGCTAGCTTTGGTCTCGCCAGACGTGCTTGCACTTCTTGCACTTCAAGAACTTGGTTTCAGGCTCGTCGCCCGCCCTCATCTGCTGGGTCCAGTAATACGCTTTCTCAAATCCGCACTCAGGGCACTTTGCCTCTGTCTCTGGCAGGATGGTGTCGTCTTCTCTCACAACGCTGACCTGTCTCTCATCCTTTGAAATCTTCTCCTTGATTTCTGCAGAGCTCAAGTCTTTTGATGTGTAGCCGCAGCTGCACGCAAGCACCTTTCTTTTTTTCTCAGTCCTTGGCTTTAGTAACGAGCCGCACTTGGGACAAAACATTGCCATGAACAAAACCTCTTCAAAAATTTTTCCTCGTTAACTTTTCTTTTCCGAACCCTTTAAATATTTTGTGTTTTACTTAACAGTCTAAAATTCTAGCTTCCAGGAGTAAACATATAATAAAGCCCTGTCATTTTCATCAAGTCAACAAACCAAATCTTGACATAGCCAAGCCAGGGCACTCTTAGAACTGCTTTGCCAAGAAGCTGTTTCTCAAGAATCTGGGTTTCATCAAAAACAGGCGTATAGCCATCAGGAGCGCTTTGTCCCAGGCCTAGCAAAACCAATTTGCCGCTAAGAGGATCAACATACTCCCTTATCTGGTCCTTGTTGTTGTCGCCTTTGGTCTGGAACACCCACATCGCCTTGTCCTCCTTATTAATCACTCTGTGAATTATAGGGTAGGGTTTCTTTGACTGGAACACTATCACGTCCCCTATCCTTATCTCTCCCGGCTTCTTGCCTATCAGGAACATTATGTCTCCCCTGTTAAAACCATTCTTAAAAGGGTAATCTTCAAAATTAGTTTTAGTAATATTCAATGCCAGGTAATAGTCCTCGTTCTTAACCCACCAATCATCCAGGTTCATGTGATGCTCCATGCTGTTGCTCACCACTGCCACAATAGGGAAGTTAGTGCCGAAGATTAATCCTAGAAGAGGATAAATAACGAACTTGATTATTAGGTATGCCAGGAGGATATTAACAATCCAGCTGGCAGCTGAGTTGTCATGCCAGATGAAAAACCAGATTTTACCATACCAACTAGTTGGCTTCTTAAGCTCTTTCTTCAGAAAACGTTTGTTTTCTGAATCAGCAAGTCCTTGACTTGCTGTCTTCTCCTTGCTCTTCTTTTTACCGAACATTATTCTTAGTAGGAAAGCAAAGGGTTAAAAAAGCTTGTGGTTTTTGGTTTCTGGTTTTGTCGGCTCTGCGCTTTATTTGTGTTTTTCTTTTAAGCAAGCCCGTATTTAAATGCTTACCAAAAGCTTAAAAACCCAGCCATCTTACCTTTTTCTTAAGAGAGGGGGGTTTTATGAAAGCAGTGAATCTTACTCTGTGTTCTTGCAACAAATGCCTTGAGAAGAACCTCTGGAAGCCTTACACCAGCCTGGAAGAGCTTATCAGCAAAAAAATCAGGCAGGAGATTCCCAAAGCCAAGCTTTTCTTTAAAGACATCCGCATGCCAGGCGTTCCTAAAGAGAAGAAGGAGAGCGAGGTAATAGCTAAGGTCAAGGATAAAGAGCACGTGGTCAAGGTGATTATCAAGCTTGTGAAGTGCGAGTTCTGCTCAAAAGAAGGCACAGACTACTATGAGGCAATACTCCAGGTGAGAAGCCTTAACAGCGAGATACTGGAAAAAGGAGTAGAGCTTCTTAAGAGAAGAGTGGAGAATCTCAGGAACAAGGGCGTGTTCATAAACAAGGTTGAAAGAGTGGCTGACGGCTTTGACCTCTACCTGACTAACAAGAGGGTTGCGCAGGCGCTTGGAAAAGAGCTCTGGGAAACCTATGGCGGAGTGTTCAAGGCAAGCCCTCACCTCTTCACCAGGAACAAGCAGAGCAGCAAGAACATGTACAGGCTTAATGTGATGGCCAGGCTGGCTGATTTTAAAACAAGCGACATCATCCTTAATGACGACAAAGTTTTCAGGGTGGAGAAGACTGGAGCAAAGATAAAGCTGTTTGACTTGGAGAAGAACTGCTTTGTCACACTAGATTATCCCAGCATGCACTACCACGTCTTGAAGGTGCACTCCACTTATGTTTCCAGAACCCAACCCTACCTTGAAGTCATTAACCCGTTTGACTTCCAGTCCAGCCTTGTAAGGAACAAGCCAGAGCAGAAGTTCGAGCTAGGGCAGGAAGTAAAAGTAGTGGTTCACAAAGGGATTTATGTGGTGGAGTGACTAGCATGGATTTTGATGAACTTCTAAGCTTCATAAAGGCAGAGGATGAAAGGCTAAGGAAGCACTACGGCTATCCTGACGAGGAGAAAAGAGCCCTGGCCAGGACAGTGAAGGTTGCAGAGGAGTTCGGCGAGCTATGTAATGAAGTATTAGCAGCTAATTCCTTGCAGAGGAAACAAAAGCTTGATAATCATGAACGCGAAAAATTAGACGAGGAATTCGCTGATGTCTTGTTCAGCACGCTGCTCCTTGCAAGCGCAATGAATGTTAACATTGAAAAAGCCATTAAGAATAAGATGGAAAAGATTAAGGCTCGCAAATACTGACTTATTCCTCTTTATTTCTCTCCTTTCTACACTTCTCAACAAAAACCTTATAAATCCTGCAATAGTTCTGTTTTTTTATGGCTCTTATGAACGAGAACGATCCTCTATGGAAATTTAGGCATAAACAAGGAGAAGAAGAAATTAAGAAGAACCCTCTTCTTGCCATGAGCTTAGGAGACTTGGTTGCGGAATTACACAAAACCTATGCTTTAGACCCTAATGTGATAAAACCTGAGAGTGAAATCCCTGAAGAAAGTCTTTCTAATTATAAAAAGTACAGAGCCATAATAAACCAGCTGAATGCGAGAGAAGGAAAATACACGGAAATACAGAATCCTGTTATTGGATAAATTTTGCCTTAACCTTAATCTAATTTTATTATTCGCTTTTTCTCTCCTTCTTGTACTCATCAACAATGCTCTTAAGAATGTCTTTCTTCTTGAGCGCCTCTTCAAGGGCTTTCTTGTCAGCAATTGCAAAGTGAGCGCTCTCCAGGATTATTATTCCTTCAGGCTTTAGGAAAACAAAGCCTGGCAAAGGATTCCTTAGAATGCTTTCTGTGATTATAATCTTTACCTTGCCTTTCAGCTCCTCAATCACTCTTGGACTCATGCTCGCAGGGTTCCTGATCAAAAGAACATCTCCTTCCTTGATGTTGAGAAAATTCTTGTTAGCAAACTCATCCTGGCTCAGGTCATCAAGCTTCTTAACCAGCACTCCCTTGCCGAGGCTGATGCTTGCAATGAACTCATCTCTCCTTCTCAGCTCCTTCTCATAATGCCTCACCAAGCGCACATTATCCTTTAACTGCTTGGTGTAATGCTTAATCCTGCTCTCCTTGTAGCCCACCAATTGCTCTCCAGGAGTTTGGCTAAGCCTTTTTTTAAGTTTGCCTACGAGCTTCTCCTTCTCGTTAAGGTAATGCTTTAGCTTCCTGTTCTTCTCTTCTAACAAAACCAGTTTTAATCGCAACTCTTCGACTTGTTTCTCGCTTATCCTTTTCTCAGGAGCATTAATGGCTCTGGGCTGAACAGCTTTTTTCTCTATGACCCTGTGCTTTTCCTCAGCCATTCTTAGGGCTGCTTCAAGAGGCAGCTCCTCGTTGCGCGCCATTATCAACTTAACCTCCTCTTCCAACTCTTTCCTGTTGTGCTTCTCAAGGAAGTAATTAATCTTTTCAAAAAACCTCTTGTGCCTCTTCAGTGCCAGAACAGCAGATGCAAGCGCATCAAGCTCATGAATATTCAGCTTTGCATCGTACTCCTCCACAAGCTCTCTTTTCTCATTCACCAGCAAATCCTCTCTTGGAAAGAACAGCTTTGCTCCGAGCTTTACAGCAAGGCTCTCTGCAAAAGCAGGCGGAGGATTCTTGTCGCAAGCCACAATCAAGGGCTTGCCAAAGCTTATTATGTTGGTGATTAATTCGCTAATCCCGAACTCCTTGCCAGAGCCGTTAGTAATGAATTCTCCTTTCTCGCTGATTATGGCATAGCCAAGGGTTGTGCCAGGGTCTACGCCGATGATTAGCAAGGTCATATTACTCATTCCTCACCATACTTTGCAAGGGAAACCTGCCCTTTTCTTTTTCCTTTCTTCACAATTACTTTCTCTTCTCTTAAATCTTCTCCTACTTGTTTCTTGATTGACAGAGCAACTTGTTTTCCAATTAGCTGAGTTAGAAGTGGCAAATCTGCTTTTTTCACATCTTCAATGCTCTTGATCTTGTTATTGAATAATTTTCTTGCTCTTATTCTTCCAATGTTTCTCAATCTTAATAATGGCAGTAATTCTTCTTTTGCGCCATAAGTTAGTCTCATTCTCAGCTTGCCTATCTCTTTTATCAAGCCATGCAACTTTATTAACTTACAAAGCTCTTCAGAGGAGTAGAGAAGCCAATCTGCCAGGTCAAGCTTGACTCTTGTTTCTCCAGGCCTGATATTGTACTGCTCTAACAACACCTCTTCATCTTTCTCATTAATCCAGTCATAAAAGAACAAGGCAGTCTTTATGCTTTTGAGGTATTCCTCGTATTCTGGCTCAAACATGCTAGGCTCAAGGCTTAACAAAGAAGAGCTGAACTGTGCTGCTCTCTCCTCGATTTCATCATATTCCCTTACCTTCACTGTGAGCAAAGGCCTTAGCTCAAGAGTGTAGGACACCGTTTGCAGGAATGAGAAGTCCTTAAGCATCTTGCTCTCTGCTCTTTTCAGGCAGGTTATCAGGTAATGGGCTGTGTAAGGGTCCAGGTAGAGCTGGCTTACTCTTTCTCCAAGAAGAGTTGGCTCTAAATCATCCTTGTCTTTCTTGTCAACAGTTATGAACTCCCATTCCTTCAGCTTCTTCAGGATTTTATTTATGATACTCTCTAATTCCCTGACATCTCCGAACTGGTGAGCATAAAAGGTTTTCTTGAAAAAATCCATTAAAGCTTTGGTTGTGTTTGCAAAATTTGTTGCAATTAAGCTCAGGACATAAGTTCTGAGAACAGGCTCTACTGCAAGCTTGCTTAGGATTTCCTCTGTTTCTCCTTCAATATAGTTCTCCACAATCTTTTCTTTCTCGCCCTCAGTTTCTGCTATGCATATTGCTTCTCCGTACTCATCATTAAAGTCAGGCCTTCCTGCTCTGCCGCAGAACTGCTGATACTCAAGCACAGGAATCCAGCTCATGCCTCTTGGCGCAGAGAAACGCTTCAAGTCCCTCACTATCACTCTAAACGCAGGTAAGTTAACTCCTAGCGCCAAAGTTGGCGTAGCACAAATAATTTTTAATGTCCCATTTCGAAAGTTATCTTCTATTAATTCGCGTTGCTGAGCATGCAGGCCTGCGTGGTGAAAAGCAACTCCTTTCCTGATGCACAAGGCAAGGCGCTGGCATTGCTTGGTCGGCTTGTCAAGGGCATGAAGTACCTTGTTGCTAGCCTCCTCCAGCTTTTCCTTTTCTTCCTCGCCAATCCTCATCTTTGCGCTTATGCGCTCAGCCTCTGCCTCTGCGCTGCTCTTGGAATTAACAAAAACAAGAGCCTGCTTTTTCTTCTCAAGAGTGTCCAGGCAGATGTTAAGGACAGCATTATCATACGCGTGCCTTATCTTAAGAGTTTTTTGCATTTAGAAGCAAGAAAAGGATTATTTTTATAAAACTTTTTACTCTACGAGCTTTTTCAGCTCATCTATCTTCTCTTTCACCAAATCATAGCCGTGCTGCCAGAACTCTCTTGGATGGATGTCTATGCTTAATTCTTTTTTGAGGAGTTCCTCTATAAGCGAGTCTCCTGCTGACAAGAAGTTTATGATGTTTGGAACAAACTTTTCTCCTTCTTTCTTGTATTTTTCATGCAAGTTAATGGCGACTAGGAAGCCGAAGGGGTAGGCGTAGTCTTGGAATGGGTTCTGCATTATGTTGCCTACTGAAAGCCACTCGTCCTGGAAGTATTCTGGGACGTGCATCTCTGTGCCGAACTGCTCTTTGAGCTTTCTCAGGTAAAGGTTGGACAGGTCATCAATCTCAAATCCTGGCAAGTGTATCAGTTTGTGCGCTTCCTTTTCAAAGAGCACCAACTGGGCTTTTTTCAAAGTATATTTGTAAGCGTTGTCTAAAAAGTATACCAAGTATTTTTTCTTCAGCTGCGGGTTTTCTTGCGCTTTTTCAAAGAGCTTGTCAAACATTAGCATCTCGCCAAAGAAGGATGCTATCTCAGCCAATGGGTCTGAGGGAGTATAGGTTAACACGTTGTTTTTCTGGCAGCTCAGCTGGTTGTGCACAGCATGGCTTAGCTCATGAGCTAGCTCTATGCAGTCACTCTCATTCCCTGTGAAATTTATCAGTGTGTAAGGCAGGGTGCCTGGTGGTGTTGGGTAGGAGTAGGTGCCTGTCCATTTGTTCTTTTGAGGCTTTGAGTGAAGGAATCTCTTGCGCTCCATTTCAATGATTATGTTTGCTATGTCAGGTGAGAAGGCATAAAAGGCGTCCAGCACAGTGTTCATGCTTTCTTCAAAGCTTATCTTCTTCTCGTTTATTCCTCTTATTGGAACGTATATGTCTGTGAGGCTCATCTTGCTGCGGATGTCAGCAAGCCTTTTCTTAATATTAACAAAATAGTCTTTGAACAGCTCTGTTTTTTCTTTGGTCACCTCAAGGACAGCGTCAACCACTGCATCGTCTAATCCGTTCATATAGTTCCTGGCTGCCATAGGTGTTTTGTATTTTCTTTGATCTATGAACTCTGACTTCCACTCTGTGCCTTGAATGATGAATGAGCCTCCGATAGTGTTCTTTACTCCTGCATAGCGCTTGAACAACTCTTTCCAGGCTTCCACCCTAACCTTCCTTTTTGGGCTGGACAGATAAGCCATTAACTGGGGTTCGTTTAAGGTTTTCTTTATAGCAACCTCTTTTTTCCTTTTTGCCCCTTTCTTCTTCACCATTATATATTCGTGGATAGTGAACTCCAGGCTTGAGATGACTTCCTCATAGTACTCTGACCTCTCCACCTGGCCAAGCATGTGCAAGGAATTAAGTATCTTCTCTATCCCTTCGTCAAGGGTGTAGGGCTTGAAGCGCCTCTCTTCTCTTAGGAAGCGCTCATATGCTCCTGCTTCCTTGGCTATTCTTTCAAAATTAGCATCATCCAACCTGTTCCTTAACCATAATTCAAAGAACAATAGCCTGTTATTCATCCTGGCGCTGAAGATTCTCATATCATAATTATTCTTCTTAGCATTGGTGCTTGAAGTGTCTTCTGAAAACTTAAGATAGCTGGCTGCAGACACTCTCTCAAGCTTATCCCTTATCTCAGCATAATGGTTTATGAGCGAAAGAAAATCCTGGGGCGTGATGTCAGGGTTGAGGTAGCTTCTCTTGTTCTCAAACTCCCTCATGCACCGCTCTATCTCCTTCTTCTTCCTTTCAAAGAGCGGAGAAAAGTCTCCGTCGTGCCTTGCCACAATCCTTTCCAGGTTTTTCCTGTTTTCTGGAGTGCCATCTGAGAGCAAGTGCAGCAAATCCCATGGCTTCAGCCTGAATCTCTTCATAAAATCCCCCTTAGAATATGTTTATTGCTCTTGTTTAAGAATTTTTTGATTTTATAACCACTCCGGAGTTTAGTCAGAAAAAAGCAGGTAGAAAATGAAGTATGGGCCCGGGGAGATTTGAACTCCCGACCGCACGATTTCTACTCGTCCCTCAAAAATCAAAGATTTTGGGGGCGCTCGGACATAAATGTCCTACGCGTATCAGTCGTGTGCTCCAGCCAGGCTGAGCTACAGGCCCAATGAAAAAAACGCCTCCGACCAGACATTCAGAAAAACTGCGTTTTTCTAGGTGTGAAACACAGTTTCCCATTTGAACTGGTGACCGCGCGGTTTCTACTACGTGCGCCCAGGAACAAGTTCCTGGCGTGCTCGGCTTTGCAGCCTACGCATAACAGCCGCGAGCTCCACCGCTAAGCTACGGAGGCACATCTATATATTAGGCGATATGAACTAGAAATTGTTTATATAGTTTATGTTTTAAAGCTTTTTGATTTTAGGCCCTTCCCTTGTGTCCTCGACAACAAAGCCTTTGGCCTTTATCTCGTCACGCAGCTTGTCTGAGAGCTTGAAGTCCTTGCTCTTCCTTGCCTCTTCCCGCTTATTCACGAGCTCCTGCACATCCTTTGGTATGTCTATCTTTTCTTCTCTCAACAAGTCTAATCCCAGGATTTCATCAAAATCAGCTATCAACTCTAGTTTTGTCTTTGAGCTCACGGCAGTGTCAGTTATGGCCTGGTTGAGAACTGCAAGGGCTCGGGGTATGTTCAGGTCGTCATTAACTGCTTGCATGAACATGGCTTGGTATTTCTTCTTAAGCTCTGGCTTGTCCTTGCCTTCTGCTTGCTTTTTTATCTCACCAATCCTGTTCTTCAAAGCCTGGTAAGCATTAGTTGCTGTGCCCAAGCCTTCCCAGCTGAACATTAATTGTTTTCTGTAATGCGTGCCAAGACAGAAATACCTGTAAGCCAATGGCTCATAGCCTTTATCAAGGAGGGATTGCAAGGTGAGGAATCCTCCTGCGCTCTTAGCCATCTTAGCCTTCTCCATCACCAGGAATTCTCCGTGAAGCCAGTACTTAACCCAGGGCTTTTTCTGGAAAGCAGCCTCTGCCTGGCTAATCTCATTGGTGTGATGAACAGAGATATGATCAATGCCTCCTGTGTGGATGTCAAACTGCTCTCCAAGATAATAAGAACTCATAGCCGAGCACTCAATATGCCAGCCAGGATAGCCAGTGCCCCAAGGGCTTTCCCATTTCATCTCCTGCTCCTGAAACTTTGACTTGGTAAACCAGAGAACAAAATCAGTAGGGCTCTTCTTGTTAGGGTCCTTCTCAGTCCTTGCGCCTTCCTTTAGCGCTTCTAGCTTTAGCTTTGCGAGCTTGCCATAATCCTCGAACTTGGCAGTGTCAAAGTAAAGGTTACCGCCTGCAAAGTAAGCATAGCCATGCTTCTCTATCTTCTTGCACATCTCAATCATCTGCTTGATGTGCTCAGTAGCCTTGCAGATAATCTCAGGCTTCTGGATGTTAAGCTTGGCTGTGTCATTGAAAAAAGCTTGAGTATAGAACTCAGCTATCTGCAGCACGCTCTTATGCTCCCTCTTAGCACCCACAAGCATCTTGTCCTCTCCCTCATCAGCATCGCTTGTCAAGTGGCCGACATCAGTGATGTTCATCACATGCTTCAACTCAAAGCCGTTCTTAAGAAGAGTTCTCCTCAGGATGTCATTAAAGATGTAAGTTCTAAGATTACCAATATGAGCATAATTATAAACAGTAGGGCCGCAAGAATACATCCCCACCCTCGGAGGATGAATAGGCTTGAAATCCTCCTTCTTTCTGGATAATGTGTTGAAGAGCCTTAACACCATCTTGACTCTTGATAAGTAACTGGCTTTTTTAAAGGTTGCTATCTGGATGAGTATAAGCTTAGAAAAATTTTCTAACACCAACTAAAAGCTTTAATCATCTTTGCAAAAAAATTTCTTGCAAAAACTTTTTTTGATATCTTTTCGCTATTGCAAACAATTTTTCCAGGATTTTTCAAAATGTCAAAAACCTTTGTGGTTTTTGATCACTCAAAATTTTCTCAGAAAATTTTGTTGTTTTAAAAGCGAAATATTTAAATATGAAGTTGCACATATTATTTATCATAAAAATCTTATTGACGAGAAAAAAAATCAAGACTATGATGTCAAAAAAGAGGCGAGACAAGTTCTTCAAATCATTGGGGGTTGAAAACTAAATAAAAAATGCTTGACAAGGTCGATAGTTCTATAATTAATTCTGGTGAGACTGAAGAGGAACCAGGCGGCAGGACTATGCTCCGAGGCCGAGAATCCTCATGGTTTTCTCAGCTATCATCTTCCGCAACTATGGAATACGAAAAGAAATATCCGGAGGCAAGAAGATAAGATGAACATGAATGAATTTTTCAAGAAGTTTCCTGAAGAGGCAGATAACATCAGGAAGGTTAAGAAGGTTTACCCGATGAAAGTCACTAATTATTATCTTGGGCTTATCAGGGAGAAGGGAGATGCTATCTGGAAGCAGTGCATCCCTGACATTGCAGAGCTTAATGACACTGTCAATGATGAGGACTCCCTGCTTGAGGAACAAAACACTCCTGTGCCTGGCCTTATCCACAGGTATCCTGACAGGGTCCTGTTATTAGCCAGCAACAAGTGCGCTAGTTATTGCAGGTTCTGCACCAGGAAGAGAAAGGTAGGCAAGCAAGTGACGATAACCAAGGAGATGATTCTGAACGCCATGGATTACATCAAAAAGCATCCTGAGATTAGGGATGTTATTGTGTCTGGCGGAGACCCGCTCATGCTGAGCGATGAGGAGCTGGAATTCATTCTCAAAGAGATTAGGAGCATTCCTCATGTTGAGATTATCAGGATAGGCACTAGGATTCCCTGCACCATGCCTGAAAGAATTACTCCAAAACTGTGCGAGATGCTCAAGAAGTATCACCCGTTATTTGTCAACCTGCACTTTGAGCATCCTGCTGAGATTACTCCTGAGAGCACCAAGGCTTGCACTATGCTGGCAGACGCAGGCATACCCTTAGGCAACCAGGCAGTATTGTTGAAAGGAGTGAATGATGACCCAAAAGTTCTTGCAGAGCTTTTCCACAAGCTCGTCCAGATAAGGGTTAAGCCTTACTACTTATACCAGGCAGACCAGATTAAGGGAACAGAGCATTTCAGGACTAATGTGAAAGACTCTCTCAAGCTCATGGAGCAGCTTTACGGCTTCACTTCTGGCTTGTGCATTCCCCAGTTTGTTATTGACGCGCCAGGAGGAGGCAAGATTCCTTTAACACCCGAGTACTGCCAGTACATGAATGAAGACAGCATTGTGCTAAGGAACTTTGAAGGCAAGGTGGTGGAGTACAAGAACCCTAAGAAAGTTGAGGCAAGGAAGAGGACAGCTGGCAAAATCCTAAGGATTGCTGTTGTTTTTAACCTTAAGAAAGAGGCAGGGAAGAACATGCTTGAGGACGAGTATGCTGAGTTTGATGATATAAATGTGCCAGTGACAATCAAGGCTGCTCTGGAAAAGAAAGGTTATATTGCTGACCTGGTAGAGGTTGATGAGGGCTTCTTTGAGAAGATGAGGAGCAGTAATTATAATTTTGTTTTCAACATAGCAGAAGGCCTGAACTCAGGGGCAAGGGAGAGCCAGGTGCCTGCAATCCTTGATATGCTAGGAATACCTTACACAGGCTCAGGAGTGCTCGCTCAGGCTATTACTCTTGACAAGACCAGGACCAAGGAAATCCTCTTGTACCACAGAGTTCCTACTCCAAAATACCAGTTGTTCAATCACTGGGAGGAAAAGCTCAAGCCAGGGATAAGCTTTCCAATGATTGTAAAGCCAAATGCAGAGGGCTCTTCAAAAGGCATACGCAATAATTCTCTGGTACATAATGAGAAAGAGCTGAGAAAGATGGTTAAGTTTGTTATTACGAATTACAAGCAGCCAGCATTGGTTGAGGAATACCTTGACGGCAGGGAGTTCACAGTCGGAGTGATTGGCAATGATCCTCCAAGAGTGCTGCCCATAGTTGAGGTTACTTTTGACTATTTGCCAGATGAAGTTCACAAGTTTGACTCTTATGAGGTGAAGTGGTACTGGGACAATCCAACCAATCCTGTTGACCCTGTGGTTTGCCCTGCGGACGTGGATGAAGTGCTGAAAGCAAGGATAGAGGCAGTGGCTATCAAGACTTTCAAGGTGCTTGGCTGCGTTGATTTCTGCAGGATGGACATGAGGCTTGACGAGTTAGGAATACCTCATGTTATTGACGTGAACGCCCTTCCAGGGATTATGCCTGATCCTGCTGAGAATTCAAGATTCACAAAAGCCTGCTATGCTGCAGGCATGAGCTATGACAAGATAATCCACACCATTCTGAGCGAAGCCATGAAGAGGCACGGATTGTATGTTGAGGCCAGGAAGATAAAAAATGCGAATAGGAATACTTTACAACTTAGTAGACAAGGTTGAGAGCGGCAAGGAGATTGACAAGCTGGCTGACAATGAGGTTCTCCAGACAGCTAGCGCAGTCAAAGAAGCTCTTGAGAAGAAAGGGCATGCTGCCTCGCTCGTCAGGCTTAATGGCAGGCTTGAAGGGCTGAAAAAAAGGTTTGACTTCATCTTCAACCTTGCAGAAGGCATTGGAGGGAATCATCTTGCAGAGCCAGAGATAGCTTTAAGCCTTAAGAAAGCAGGCATACCCTTCTCAGGAGCAGATGATTATGCCCTTGCTTTGTGCATGGACAAGGCAAGAACAAAGAAGCTGCTGCAAAAGCACGAGATTCCTACGCCAGAATTCCAGGTTTTCAAGAACCCTGATGACAAGCTGAAGAAAAAGCTTGGTTTTCCATTAATAGTCAAGCCTGCTTATGAGGACGGAAGCATAGGGATTGAGCTTGACTCTGTTGTGAGGAATGATGACGAGCTCAGGCACAAGGTTAAGGAGGTGTTAAGCACTTACAACCAGCCAGCGCTTGTTGAGAGGTTCATTGATGGAAGAGAGATAAACGTCGCAATCATAGGCAACCGCAAAAACCTTTACGTGCTTCCACTCTCAGAGATTATGTTTGATTTCCCTGATAATCTTCCTAAGATTGTCTCTTTCAAGGCAAAATGGGTTGAGGATTCAATGCAATACAAAGGAACTGTTGGTAAATGCCCTGCAGAAGTTCCAAAGCACTTGCATGACAAGCTGGCAGAAGCAGCAAAAAAGGCTTTCAAAGTCACCAAGTGCAAAGACTATGCAAGAGTGGATTTCAGGGTGAAAGGAGACGAGATTTATGCTCTTGAAGTTAATCCTAACCCGTGCATTAATCCAAACGGGGCAGGCTTTGTGCGCTCAGCCAAGGCAGCAGGCTATGCTTATGATGATATGATCAACAAGATTCTTGAGCTAGCAACCTCCAGGAAGAAAGCTGAATAAATTATTTTTCGCACTAATTCCCAAAAAAATTTCAAAAAATCGTTAAAAACGTTTTCTCGTCGAGAAAATAATTTTGCAAAAAATTTCAAAAACGAAACATTTAAATATTTTTAATACCAATAAAGTTATTGAAAATAAAGAATCGTCGGAAACAAAAATTCAAGAAAAAAACAAAAATGCTAAAGAAAAAAAATATTTTGAGTTTTTATAGTTGCAAAGTCTTTAATTGTACCTTTCTGTAGCGTTTAGTTGATTTTCAAATAAAAAAATTCAAGCATAGCTAAGTGTCCGGAGGCAGGAAATGAGAGTGGGCGTGCTTTATCACTCGGTTTATGAGTTCGAGAACAACCATCAGCTGGAGAAGGTTGATGATTACGAGATGTATGAAACTGCAAGTGCTGTGAGCAAAGCGTTGAGCGAGAAAGGCTACAAGTCAAGGCTTATCCGAATAAGCACGTGCGAGCCAAGCACCTTGTGGGAGCAGCTTAAGAATTTGAAAAGAAGGTTCGACCTCATCTTCCACCTGGCAGAGAGCGATGGCGAGGAAGTTCTTGTAGCTAACCAGGTGGCTTCCTACCTGAAGGAGATAGGTCTGCCTTTCACAGGCTCTGAAGCTGATGCACTAGAGCTCTGCATGAACAAGGTAGCGGCAAAAGAACTCTTTCTCAAAAATAATATTCCCACTCCGAAATTCCAGCTGTTTGAGAGCCTAAGCCAGGATATAGCGCAGCAGTTAAACCCAGAACTCAGGTTTCCTCTCATAGTAAAACCTGTTCATGAGGACGGAAGCTATGGCATAAGGGCTGACGCTGTTGTTAAAAATCCGGATGAACTAAAATCCCTGGTTAAGAAAATACTTGCGGAGTGCAAGCAACCTGCCCTGGTTGAGGAGTTCATTGATGGCAAGGAGATTAATGCTGCTGTGATTGGGAGCAGGGAAAAGCCTGAAGTGCTGCCCTTATCTGAGATTGTGTTTGACTTCCCAGATGACATGCCGAGAATCCTCTCTTTTGAAGCCAAATGGGTTGAGGACTCCCCCCAGTACAAGGGAACAGACGGCAGATGCCCTGCAGAGGTGCCAAAGCATATAGAGAAAAAAATAAAATCCCTTGCAAAAAAAGCATTTCAACTCACAGGCTGCAGTGATTACGCAAGAGTGGACTTCAGGGTAAGGGGAGAAGAGGTTTATGTGCTTGAAGTAAACCCCAACCCGTGGATTGGTCCTGACAATGCTGGCTTCATACGCTCAGCCCAGGCAGCAGGCTATAATTACGATGAAATCATCAACAAGATTCTTGAGATGAGCATTGAAAGGACTGAAACCAGCTATGACTCAAGAACCAATAACTGAGCCATGGCTAAACACCTATTCTTGAGTTCATAAATCTTTAAATACCCTTCTTTTCTTTATTCCTTAATGCCTGATAAAAAGAGGTCTTCCAAGAGGAAGTTCATTGTTGTTACAGGCGGTGTTCTCTCTGGCCTTGGCAAGGGCGTTGCAACTGCAAGCATTGGCAACCTGCTAACCAAGGCTGGCTTGAAGGTTGTTCCAATAAAATGTGACGGCTATCTTAATGTTGATCCTGGCACCATGAACCCTATTGAGCACGGCGAGGTTTTTGTTCTTGATGATGGCGGAGAGGTTGACATGGACTTTGGCCACTATGAAAGGTTTCTTGGCGTTAACTGCAAGTTCAACTGGAACCTTACCATGGGCAAGGTTTACGAGGCAATAAGAGTGAAGGAGAGGCGAGGGGATTATCTTGGAAAGACAGTCCAATTAATACCTCATGTTACTGACCTGATAAAAGAGCGGTTCTACAAGGTTGCTGATGAAGAGAAAGCAGACGTCCTTATGATAGAAGTTGGTGGAACTATTGGCGATATTGAGAACGAGCTCTTTATCGAGGCGTGCAGGCAGCTAAAGCGGGAAGTTGGGGCAGAAAACATTCTTTATGTTCACCTGACTTACATTCCTATCCCAGGCAATGTGCATGAGCAGAAGAGCAAGCCTACCCAGCAGTCAGTAGCCCTGCTAAGGGAGAGAGGCTTGGAGCCTGACATAATCATTGGCAGGTGCTCTGAGTACCTTGAGCTCGGCATTAAGAAGAAGATAAGCATATTCTGCGGAGTAGAGGAAAAAGCAGTTATCAGCGGAGTGGATGTTGATTGCGTCTACAAGATACCGATTGTTTTCTCAAATGAAGGAATGAATGACATCATAAATAAAAGGCTCGGAATTAATTCCGGAGTCAGGCCTGAGTGGAAAAAGCTTGTTGACGACCTTGACAAGCTTGACAAAACAGTCAACATAGCCATATGCGGCAAGTACACCAAGCTAGAGGATTCCTATGCCAGCATTCTTGAAGCACTGAAGCACTGCAGCGCTAACCTCAAAACAAAAATCAAGATTACGATGATAGAGACTACTGATGTGAAAAGCCAGGAAGATGCCCAGAAACTCCTCAAGGATGTTTGCGGCGTTATCATTCCAGGCGGGTTTGGCAGCAGAGGGATTGAGGGCAAAATCGAGGTGATAAGGTATTGCAGGGAGAAAAACCTTCCTCTCCTGGGAATATGCCTAGGGCTTCAGCTCTCAGTGGTTGAGTTTGCAAGGAATGTTTGCGGATTAAAAGACGCTAACACAACAGAAGTTGATGAGAAAACCAGGCACCCTGTGATTGACATCCTGCCTGAGCAGAAAAAAATAACTGACAAAGGAGGGACCATGAGGCTCGGAGCTTATCCTGCTGTTATGAAACAAGGAAGCATCATATGGGAGCTTTATGGAAAGCAGAAACAGGTTAGTGAGAGGCACAGGCACAGGTACGAGGTTAATCCTGAATATCATAAGATTCTCTTGAAGAAAGGGTTGGTGTTCTCAGGCATGAGCCCTGATGGAAGATTAGCGGAGTTCATTGAGCTGCCAAAAGAAAAGCACAAATACTTTGTCGGAACCCAAGCACATCCAGAGCTGAAGAGCAGATTGGAAAATCCAGCGCCATTGTTCTACGGACTGATAAAGGCGTGCCTGGAGAAATAATATCTGGGTAACACCAACTGAGGAATATCAATTCTTATGCAAGATTAAAGTATTGGCAATAATTCTTCTAATTCGTATTTTGATAGCTGGGACTCGTCTTGGACAAGGCTTTTCTGGCAGGTTTTGAATTTCTCAATCTCTTTCTTCTTTATCCTGACAAAGTCAGCCAGGAATCTCTCTCCCACAACGCTCTTCACTAATTCACTTTTCTCTGCAAGCTCCAGTGCTTGCTCCAAGCTTCCTGGCAGGCTCTTAATTCCTAGCCTGTCCCTCTCTGCCTGGCTTAGGTGATAAACATTAAGGTTGCTGGCTTCTGGCTTTGGAAGCTTTTCTATTATTCCTTGCACTCCTGCGCTTATCATCATTGCCAGCGCAAGGTAAGGATTGGCAGCAGGGTCTGCGCTTCTCATCTCAAGCCTGGCTGCTTTCTCATGGCCTGGCTCGTATTCTGGCTTTCTTATGAGATTAGACCTGTTCTGAGGGTCCCAGCAGATATATACCGGCGCTTCATAGCCAGGCACAAGCCTCTTGTAAGAGTTAATCCATTGGTTAAGGAAGGCTGTGATTTCAGGAGCATATTTCATCAAGCCTGCCATGTATTGGTAAGCTGTTTCTGAAAGCTCATGCGTATCGTTCTTGTCAAAGAAAAGGTTTTTTCCATTCCTGAACAATGATTGGTGGACGTGCATTCCGTTGCCGTTCCTGCCAATGACAGGCTTTGGCATGAAGCTAGCAAATAATCCGTAAGCATTAACCACTCTCTTAGCAGCATACCTGTAGAGCATCATGAAATCAGCCATTTCAAGCGCATTCATGTAGTGCACATCAATCTCGTGCTGGCTAGGAGCGGCTTCGTGATGGTCGTACTCAAAGCGATAGCCCATCTCAGAAACCAATAACTGGATTTCTTTTCTCACCTCTCCGTGCTTGCCTCCTTTGAAATAGCCTCCTTTGTCGACGAGCACAGGCTTGCCATCAATAATCAGCGGGTTGCCTAACTCGTCTGCTTTGAAGAGGAAGAACTCAAGCTCTGGGCCGACATTAAAGGTGTCTGCGCCTGTGATTCCCTTTGCTTTTTGCAATGCCTTTTTCAGCTTGGTCCTGGAATCATACACGTATTCTCCGTTCTTCGGGTCAACAACGTCTCCGAATATTATCAGCTCCTTCCAGCTCCTCTCAAAGCCAGGAGTCCTGGTTCTGTAAGCCACCGGGAAAACCCTTGCAGTGGTCGGGTCGAAAAAAGCCAGCTTGTCGCTCTCCTTGATTCTTTCCGGATAGAGCGATGATGCATCAAAGCCTTTTTTCAGGGCGTTCTTGTCAATTTCCCCGGCCGGCACAGTAAAGCTGCACTCCCGTTCTCCAAGCATGTCCGCTGTTATGAACCTAACAAACCTTATCTCTGGCGTGTTGAGTAAGGTGTGGAGCAAATCGTCAATATCTTCAAACCTATAATTTTTAATATTCCTTTCTTTAGATTCAGGTTCTTCTTGTATCATAACCCACCTCCTTAGCCATATGAGCCAAAAGCATTAAATACATATAAATACTTTTATGAGTTTTTATTGTATAATCGTTCATTAAAAAAGAAAAATTTAAATAAATGTTTAATTTTCAGCCAAATAAAAACACTTTGGTAAAACAAGTGTTTAAGTGGGGGTTAGGCAGATGAAACAGGCAGAAATCGAGATTGATGACGTGGACAAGAAAATCCTGAACTTGCTCATAGATGATGCAAGGCTTTCCTACAGGAAGATCGCAGAGAAGATAGGAGTGTCAGCGGCTACTGTAATGAACCGCGTGAAAAGGCTGGAGAAAACAGGCGTCATCACCAAGTACACCATCGGAGTCAAGTACTCATTCATAGGCTATGACATGCAGATAATAATGGACGTGCGGATTGCCAAAGGCAAGCTCTATGAGGTTGAGGAAAAGATTGCCAAGCACCCTAATGTTTTTGCAGTTTACGACAACACAGGCCCGTTCGATGCTACAATTATTGCCAAGTTCAAAGACAGGCGGAGCGCTGACACCTTCATCAAGCAAGTCCAGAAATATGATTTCGTGGAGAGGACAGAGACCAAGCTTCTGCTCAGCACAGTAAAAGAGCACATGATAAAGCTGCCTCTCAGCCATGAAACTCCGCCCCATGCCAAGAGCTGAAGAGCTAATGCAGGATTCTGAACAAGCCTTATAGAATGGCAAAATATTAAATATAAGTAGTTTAATCTCATTCTCGGTGATTCCAATGGCAATAAAATCTGAAGTTAAACCAATGGCTAAGGCACAATTTAAGAGTCAAAGCGAGAAAATAAAGACTTTATACTTCAAGCCAACGCTCTTCTTCCAGAAAGTGGCTGGCGAGAGCAAGTACTTCCCAATCCTCATCTACTTCGTGATTATCTCTGCAATCGCGTACGTAATTAATTGGGCTCTTTCAGTAATCCAGGCTTCCAGCACTCCGGGAGCATCAGCAGAAGTTATATTAGGCGCTGTCTTCGGGCTTTGGTTTGTTGTGTTTAGTGTTGGGTTCTCATTCGCTGTGCCTTTTGTTAATGCAGGAGTAGTCCATCTTGGAGTGCTCATGTACAGAGGCAGAAAAAGCTATTTCAACACTTTCAAGCCTGAAGCTTATGCTATGGTTGTCGGCATGATATACGGAATGATATTTTATGTCGCCAATTTCATACTATGGCTAGTAGCTCCTTTTGAGATAACAGAATCTACTGTTCAGAGCCTGACAGGCATCCTGAACAGCATTCCAGTAAGCTATTACGTGGTGTACATCCTGCTTTTCATAATCTCATTAGTACACACTCTTTACATAGAAGTGATAGGCGTTGCAAAGTTCCAGGAGATGAACAAGGGAAGAAGCCTCTTGGCAATCCTTACTCCAAGGATTATCCTGCTCTTGCTGATAGTGATTCCATTAATATTGCTGTTTCAGTTTATTCTTTCAATAAGCCCACCGCCTGTTTAGCAGCGTAATATCAGAAAATTATCTTAACACTGGCTAAGCTTTCTTCTACAAGTTTATTCATGTTTATCTTCTTCTCTTCCTCCTCAACCTTTTCCAGTCTTGAAGTTGTTGCTGGGTGCTGAGGAAGATAAGGGCAGCCAGGGCTTTTCTGGATTGATAATTCATAAGTTCCGTATTTCTTTGCAATCTTTACTGTTTCGTTCTTGTCAAAGCCCAGAAGCGGCTGGAGAATTGTCATCTTAACTGCTCTCTGGATTACTGCCATGTTATCCAAAGTCTGACTGGCTACCTGTCCCATGTTCTCGCCGGTTATTAAGAAGTCACATTTCTCCTGCTCAGCAAGCTTTTCAGCAATCCGAAACATCATCCTCTTGCAATAGACGCAGGTGAAGCGAGGATTGCACCTTTCCCTGTAAGCATCGTGTGCATGCCTTATGCCTGCAAAAAATAATTTCTTTACACCGACCTTTTTTGCCAATTCAACTACTTTCTGGTTTTCTTTTTCATCATCCCAGAAGTTAAAGTGCAGAGCTATTACTTCAACGCCCTTGTCAATCATCATCCTGCCAGCCACTGGGCTGTCAATGCCTGAGCTGAGTAAGAGTAAGCCTTTCATTAGAATAAGGGAATAAAAAGAGTTTATAATGGTTGCTGCCGGATTTATTTAGTATCATTCATTTAGTATCGTTCAGGAGTAACATTTATAAATGATTCCTGCTTGCCTTTCGTGAATGAAAAGGGCATTAACTGCGCTGCTGCTGTGTTATGTATTAGCCAATGGGCCTGTTAGTTTATTAGCTGGTCAGCAGGATCAAAAGAAATCTGCTAATTCTATGAACAAGGCTCTGGTTAAAACCGAAGCCATGCCTGCGCCTGCTGGCTTTGAAAGCCTAGATTACCTTGCATACAAGGAAAAGTACAAGGAATTCGTGCTCATGGACATAAGCGAAGGCAAGGCAGTGCTCTATGCCAACAACAACCCTTATTTCTTTGATATATCCTCTGGAGCGCATAGAGGAGCAAAAGAAATGGAATTCGACGACAAAACACCGCGAGGCCTTTACTATGCGTGCGGCAGCTATCCATCAAAGCTTTACCAATTCTTTATCAGAGTCTCCTACCCGAATCTTGATGATGCAAAAAGAGGCCTTAAGCTCGGCATAATCATACAAAAACAATACGACGCAATAGTATCTGCTAATAAAACAAAAGGAATCCCACTGCAAAACACCTCCTTAGGGGGCAATATAGGCATACACGGCCCAGAAATAATCCATACAGACAATGAAACATATATCTTAGCAACCCAATTCAACTGGACTCAGGGATGCATCTCAACCAACTCATGGAATATTGAATACCTGTATAAAAATATAAAGAAAGGCACTCCAATCATAATTCTTGATTAGAAAAGAAAAAGCATTCCCTAATTATTTTTTATTTTTTCATCTTTTCATTTTTTCTTGCACACAAAGAACGCGTGGTCTCTTTCAAATGGTTCCAGCTCCCGGTAATCAACCATCACCATGCTGCTCTGCTCCAGCTGCCTTCTTACCTCTTTGAATATTTCCTTGGGCCACTTTGAGACATCCACACTCCTTGCCTTGATTGCTAACAAGCCAAAACCTCCTTTTTTCAGGAAAGCATTGCAGTTCTTGAGAAAGATTTCCACCTGGTTGCGCTGGGCTATGTCTTGGTAAACAACATCAACCTGCTTGGTTACCAACTCCTTATACTCTTCAGGATGATTTGCATCTGCGAGTATAGGCGCCATGTTAATTCTTTCTTCACAAACAAAAACCAGGTCTCTCACAACCCGAGGAGCATTGTCTATGCAGAACACAAACCCTTCCTTGCCAACAATATCGCTAACATAGCTTGGGGTGAAGCCGTGGCTTGCTCCGAGGTAAAGCACTAAGTCCTTGTCCTTTATGCCTGTCTGGGAGGCTCCTTTCTTGATAGCAGCTCCTAGTTTGCTCCTGCTCACATCCCATGAGCGGTATTCTGTTCCGCCTTCCCTGACAAGCTCCTCGCCAAAGAAGCTCTTGCTAGGAGTAAGGTTTTTGGTATAGATTAGCCTCTTGTTCTTCCTGTCATCAAAAACATTGAACTTGTTAATCTCCTGCATATTATCAACTCTTATTTAATTCTTATTTCCTGAAAACTGCTTTGTAAAGGATTACCCTGCTCAGGCTTACGCTGTACATCACAACGCTTATCACGTTAAATACTATCATGAGGAAATCCACTCCTGTGAGCATGAAGAGCAAGCCGAGCACCAGGGCTGTCTGGCCTATCATGATATAGCTGGAGGTGTGCTCAAAATAAGCATGCTTCTTGCCTGTCTCATGAATCCGCTCCTCGTATATCATCCAGAAATAAAAGATGAAGCTCAAAAGAAGGGTTGCCAGGTAGAAGAGCATCTCGTGTTTCAGGTAATAATAAACAAATCCTAGTATGATTATTAGCACTAGCGCAACAAATTCCTGCTCAAACAATAATAGCTTGTCGTGCCTTGAGATTTTCATGGAAACCCACCTCTCTTATTTGAATCTCTCCTCTAATTCTTTTAACAGCTTGTCTGCTATGAATTCTCCTTTGAAATAATCAATCCTCACAGCAAGGAAGAGCTTGTCAGCCAAAGCCCTAGCAGCCTTGCCCTTCTCCTCCTTCTTTGCCTTCTGGACTAGCTGGTGCTGCAACAAGTAGCCGTACTTAGGAGGCCTTGCTCCTGTCCTTATATGCCTAAACAAAGCCTTTTCTGCTCCGAGCAATTGAATGGTGCTGCTCCTCATCATAGCCAGCTTCTTAAGGCTTCCTGCTCCTTTGAGCAGCTTGGCGCCGATATGAGCGCCTGCGAGCACAGTAAGATTTGGGCAATAGGCTTTCATGGTTTCTTCCAGGTATTTTTCCAGCAGAGCAGCTTCCTTGTTCAAGTCCTCAATCCTCTTTGCCAATGAGAGCACCGGCTCAAGGTCTTTTTTCTCAAGCTCAGCGCCCATTGTTTCATGAACCTTGAATTCTTTCATCAAGGCTTTCTTGTCCTTTTCCAGGATTAGCCTTAGAAAAGTTGAGTGCTCTGTTAATTTCCTGTCAATCTCAGGCAGGTAAAGCGCATACCACTCCCTGAGCCTCTTAGCTAGGGTGTTAATTATCTTTTGCAGCTCCTCAATGTTGTTTATGGCATTGATTATGAACAAGTCAGGATTAACACTTTCCTTGACAGCCTTCTTGGCAAGCTCAAGGTTCTTTTTCCGAAGCTCTGATAAACTACCCATAAGAGTTGATAGTCAGAAAGAGGTTTTAAATGTTGCTATAATTACGTTTTGTCCGGAAACATTTTGGTTTTTTCTGCAGAGGGTTTATTAACCGGCTTTACAGGTAAGTGAAAATGCAAAGCTTTAAATATTAGTTATACATCAATATAACTAAAATATAACTAAAGCTAAGGTGATGATTATGGCAGTCGAAGTAACACTAAGAAAATGGGGGAACTCAATAGGCGGAGTGTTTCCAAAAAGCTTTGTAGAAGAGCACGGATTAAAGTCAGAAGACACTGTGCTATTGGAAGTGATTAAGAAAGCAGACTTAAGAGAGGTTTTTGGAACGCTAAAAACAAAGAAAAGCTCCCAAGCGTTTAAAGATGAGGTAAGAAAAGGATGGATGTAAAACCTTACTTTTTTGACACTTACGCTCTTAGAGAGCTAATAAAAGGTGGCGAAAATTACAAGGGTTTTGTAGATGCTATAATAATCACCACCATATTCAACCTGATGGAACTACACTACGGCTTGCTCAAAGACCACACAAAAGAAATAGCTAATCATTATTTCAATTACTTCAGGAAATTCGTGATTCTAGTTGACGACGAAACAATAAAGCAAGCTAACGAGTTCAGGTATAAATACAAGAAATTAGGTTTATCATACATTGACTGCGTAGGATACACCTTCGCAAGGTCTAGGAACATAAAGTTCCTGACAGGCGACAATGCTTTCAAGGGCATGGAAGGAGTGGAGTTCGTCAAATAATTTCTAAAAGCGCATCGTAACCTTTATATATTAGTAGCTGGCAGAAAACTAGCTTTATGGCGATTAACATAAAAGAAAGGCAGAAGAAAGTGGCGCTTGCAGAACTCAAGGAAAAGATAAGCCACTTCCTCTACAGGCAGTTCATAGACTTTGAGAGGGACAAGCTTATTGAAATCAACAGCCACGAAGCCAAGCCTTCTTTTTACCTTAACAAGCAAGCCATAATCATTGACTGCGTCAAGAACGCAAAGCCAGGAGAGCCTGAGTACGAGGCAATGCTCAAGGAGTACTCTGGTGACGAGTTCAAGCTCCTAATCCTGGACCTGGGTCACCTTGAGAGGAGAGAAGTGGATGATTTCTTGAAAGAAAAACTAGCTGCGCTCGGCTGCAAGTTATGACTTGCTGCGCAACAACTTTTATAAACCCTTCCTGATAATCTATTCATTAAGATGAGCGAGGATAAGAAGGAAAAATACAGGATGAGTGCTAAGCAGAAGCTCAAGCTGAAGCACGTCATAAAGGAACTTGAGCAGCATAGAGGCAGGCATACAGAACTAGTGTCAGTCTATGTCCCTGCAGGCTATGACCTTGTCAAGATCATCAACCACTTGCAGCAGGAACAAGGAACAGCTTCTAACATTAAGAGCGCAAGCACAAGGAATAATGTGATAAGCGCCCTTGAAAGGATGGTGCAGCACCTGAGATTGTTCAAGCAGACTCCTCCTAATGGCTTGGTTGTTTTCTCAGGCAACGTTGCTGAGAGGGAAGGCCAGCAAGACTTCAAGGTGTGGAGCCTTGAGCCGCCAGTGCCGCTTAACATCAGGATATACAGGTGCGACAAGGAGTTCGTGCTTGAGCCATTAAAAGAAATGGTAGAGCTAGAAGATGTTTACGGAATGGTAGTCATGGACAGGCGAGACGCAACCCTGGCAATCCTGAAAGGCAAAACCATTATCCCATTGCAAACCACTCACTCAGAAGTGCCTGGCAAGATACGAGCAGGAGGGCAGTCAGCACCGAGATTCGCAAGGCTGAGAGAAGGAGCCATCAAGAACCATTACAAGAAAGTAGCTGACCACATGAAAGAACAATTCCTGTTCATGAAAGACTTGAAAGGCATAATACTAGGAGGGCCGAGCACCACCACTAATGATTTTCTGAACAAAGGCTACCTTACCACTGATGTAAGGAACAAGATTATTGCTGTGAAAGACTTAAGCTATACTGGAGAGTTCGGGCTGCAAGAGTTACTGGAGCGAAGCCAGGATGTGCTTGCAGAAGAAGAAGTAGCCAAGGAGAAAGCCTTGATGCAGAAGTTCTTCAATTTATTAGCGACAAAACCAGAGATGGTGAGCTACGGAGAAAAGCACGTCAAGGAATGCGTGATGATGGGAGCAGTGGACGCTTTGCTATTATCAGAGGCTGTTGATGAGAAACTAATGGATGAACTAGACAACGAAACCAAGAAGTACGGCACTAATATTGAAGTAATATCCACAGAGACAAGGGAAGGAGTGCAGCTAAAAGAAATGGGGGGAATAGCAGCAATACTCAGGTATCCTGTGCATACATAAAGTTCTAAGAAAACTAATTAATTTTGTTTTTCTGAAAAAAACTATATCTCCCCGCCTAATAGGCTGAAAATCGCCAGGGTGAGTGCGACCAAAATCACAGTATAATGATAAAGCCAGGGTTGCTTAGTCAGATAGAAATAATATAAAATACCCATGGCAACTAAGCCACCAAGCAATAAAGCAACCAGTGGCCAAGGGTACAAGAACATTCCTATAGTCACAAAAACAACAGCCAACGGCACAGTCATGTAGGTTGCCTTGAAAAGCACGCGTAGTTTTGACCTGAAGACAAGCCAAGAAATCAGACCTATCAGAACAACAAACAAAACGTGCATCATTGGCGGAAACCAGGTAAATTCCATGTACAAATCCGCAGGCGTGAAAATCCTGATTAATAGCATTATCACGCTTTGGAAGAGATAATCAAAGAGAAATGCAATGTTCAATAGTATGAAGCCGAAAAAAGCTACTGCCAAAGCAGAGAGAATATTTTTCAAAACCTGGTTCTTAAGCAACTTGCTTTTTTTCATAACATAAGTATTAGCTCTCTAACATATAAATCTTGTTAATCATGCGGTGGGCTTTATAAAAGGTCGAGCACCGCAACGAAGTGAGGAGCGGAGAAGTTGGCGGGCGAGCGTTTTATTATTGTTATAATCTATGAGTGGTGAACAATCGAAAGACTTATAAAATTAAGGTTATAACTATTATGATATTCATATTAATGAAGGTGTTAAAATGGAATTAGAAGAAAAAATAACAAAGGCTATTCTTGATGCATCCCATAAATATTGGGATGAGTTATTAGATCTAGATGTGGCGGTTATTGGTGGTGGACCAAGTGGTTTAACTGCAGCAAAATATTTAGCAGAAAAAGATCTAAACGTCGCTGTGTTTGAAAGGCATTTAGCATTTGGTGGAGGAACCTGGGGTGGTGGAATGGGCCATCCTGAAATAGTAATTGAAAAACCCGCAGATGAAATTTTAAGAGCGTTTGGTATTAAATTAGTTCCTGTCAAAGGAACAGGTCTTTATACAGCAAACTCTGTAGAGGTTGCTGCAAAATTGGGTGCTGGCACAATAGACGCCGGAGCAAAAATATTAACAGGTATTGTTGTTGAAGATCTTGTTTTGAGAGAAGATAGGGTAGGGGGTATTGTTATCAACACTTACGCTATAGAAAAGGCAGGTCTTCATGTTGATCCACTAGCATTGATGGCGAAGTATGTAGTTGATGCAACAGGTCATGAAGCATCTGTGGTAAATATTTTGGCAAGAAAAAACCCTGAATTAGGTATCAAAATTTATGGAGAGAAATCAATGTGGGTTGAAAAAGCAGAAAAATTGCTAATAGATAATACGAAAGAGATTTATCCAGGTTTATTTGTTACAGGTATGGCTGCTAGTGCAGTATACGGTTCTTATAGAATGGGAGCAATATTTGGGGGAATGTATTTATCAGGTAAGAAATGCGCAGAAGAAATATTTAAAAAATTAGATAAAAGATGAAAAATATTTTATTAAAACCTCCCATTAATTTAATTCTTCAATTTTAATTATTTAGCAAGCCCGCCAATTGAAACTAAGCGACTTATATTCCCTTTACGAGGTGAGCTAGTTGAAAACAGAAACCATTAAAAGCTGATTTCTTACCTACACAGCAAGATGAACCTCGCAGAGCGCGCATTCTCAGAGTTATTCCCTGACAGGAGGCTGGGCAAGGAGCTTAGGGTCAGGTATTCCAGGGCGTTCAATGCTTACAACGCGAATGTCAAGTACAATGCCTTTTCCATGACTTTCAAGCTTTCTTATGAGTGGAGGAAGGTCGGGGATGAAATAAAGCTGGGATTAATTCAGTCCTTGCTGCTCAAGGTTTTCAGGGAGAAGAAGAGAACCTTGAACATTGACTTGTATGAGAAGTTCATTAAGAGCATTGGTGATTATGCTGCTGTTACTGAAGCTGAGCCTTTGCTTGAGCAGAGCTTTGAGCGCGTGAATGAAAAGTATTTCAGTGGCTTTCTTGAGAAGCCTAACCTGAGGTGGGGCAGTAACAGCTTTTCAAAGCTCGGCACTTATGAGTACGGCTCTAACATGGTCACCATCTCAAGCATCTTCAAGGGCAAGGAGGAGCAAGAATTATTTGATTATATTATGTATCACGAGCTTTTGCACAAGAAGCACAAATTCCACAGCAAGAACGGAAGGAGTTATCATCACACGCATAAGTTCAGGAGCAAGGAGAAAGAGTTTGATAATCCCAGGATTGAGGAGGAGCTGAAGCAGTTTCTTACAAGGAGGAGTGTTAAGCGCGTTTTCAGGAAGAGAAGGATTTTGTGGTGGTGAGCCGCGAAAAGTTTTTATACTCTTGTGCTGATTAGGGGGATATGCAAACAGAAATCATTGTTGTTGGAGGAGTAATCGTCTTGCTGATTGGCTTTCTTGCTTTTTCTCATCGCTTTCATTCAAGGCAAAGGACTAAGGTACAGGAGCTTTGCGCCAAGGAATTCCCGAACATATCTTATAAAAAGCCTGAACTTGATTCTGGCTCTGACTCAGGGGTTGAGGCTTATCTTAAGAAAGAGAACTTCCAGGCTAATCCTGAATTAAGGGTGGCTTTGAGAAAGCTTAGGGTTATGCGGTTCGGAAGAGTTCTCACCCTGATTACTATTATACTCCTGATAATAATCTTGGTGCTTAGGTACGCTCGTGCTTTTTAGCGAATCAGTGAACAGCTTTTTAGCGAATTATTTAACAAATTATTTAGCGAATTCAGAAAGCTTATAGGTTCTGTGCAGTTTTTGTCTTAGCTCAGGTGAGAGATAGTTGTCTGGCCAGTCTTTTAGCAGTCTGCTAAGTATTTCCTTATGCGCTGCTTCGAACTCTGCATTAGCGTCTGCAAATTCCTTTTTTACTCTCTCATGATTAAAGCCCAGGATATCCGGACCTGTGTTTAGAATACCGGCTTTGAACTCTTCAGCATAGTCTATGTTCTTCTTATAAACATCTGCATGAATTATCAGGCTCTCATTTTTTAATTCAAGAACCTTATAGGTTATGTTCAGCTTAACTGGATTTTTTAGCTCTCCTTTTTTAGCATCAGGAACTACCAAGTCATACAATTTTAGCATGTCCTTCATGCCTAGTCTTATGCAGCCTTCTGAGCTCGGAGTGCCTAGGGTGAATTCATCTGTGGTGGAGTGGATTACATACTTGTCGTTCCAGTACAGGTAACCATTAGCAGTGCTCTTTATTTTCATGGTTAGGCTTCGCATTTCCTTGTAGGGCATTTTATAGCCGACTGGTTTTCCGTTCTCATCATAGGTGTTGGTCCAGGAAATCACATCCCCTCTCTTCTTATTGTACTGCGGATAGTCTTGGCCATAGCGGAAGACTACTCTGTCTCTTTTCTCGCTCACAAGCCCTTCGCCAACAGGAGTAGGGTCTCTTCCGTAAGCATTCCTGCCTATGCCAACTGTGAAGACGTGCTTCTCAGCCAGGCTTCCTTTCTCAAGGCTTAGTAGGGTAAGCTCATAGCTCGGCAGGTTAATTATTATTTTCTGCTCAAGGCTCTCTGGCGATGTTGGTGAGTTTGACAATATTGATGCGGTTGATGATGTTGATGCAGTGGTTGGCGAGAAAATAGTTCTAGGATGAGGGTTAAAAAAAGCGCTAAGAGCAAGCACTGAGGCTTGTTTCAAGAAGTACCTTCTTTGCAACGCCGCCATGATTAATGCCTTGTATGAAATAGTTTTTAAGCTTTACGAAATATCCGCAGGATTACCTTTCTATTTGTATCTATTATTATCTACTCTTTTTATTTTTATCTATTGCCGGGTAGTCACTTAAGAAATCTTTATAAACTGCTCTCTCTTACCTTCATTGACATGATTTTGAGCGATACGCTGAAGGGCTTTTCAAGAAAGCTAGGGCTGCTGGCTGAGCCAATATTGTTCGAAGGGCCTGCCATAGTTGAGCAGCCAGAAGATTATATAGTGGAGCTTTTCTTCCCAAAGGAGAAAGACAAGAAATACATAGAGCTTATGATAAATTCTCGGGAAAGAGAATATTGCATCCAGTTTGTCCAGACAAGCGATGACGCCCCGACATCTGTTACAAGAAGCCAGAACATAGAAGAGCTATTAAAGGATTATTCTGAAGGCAAGAAAATCTATGTTGAAGGCAAAATCCTTTCTGGGAATAAATTGTCGCTCTCCAAAAAACAATCCCTGGATAAAGGCACTTATGTCGGGATTATCAGGGTTGATGGGACAGAAGCTTACAAGTTCTGCATTGATTATGGAAAGCCAATAGCAGAGTCAATGCTTATAAAGATAAAAAGCTAGAAGCATACTTAATCCAGCGAAGCTGATCCGGCTAACATACCTAACCTGATTAATCAATTAATTCTGGCTAATCAATTAATCCTTCCTGTACTTGCACCACTCGCACTTATCATTGCAGCCAGGCTTTTCTCCTTTCAAAAGCCCAATTGCTGCCCTGAAAGTCTTATAAGCCTGTTCTGGGTGCGTGCTAAGCTTCTCCACCTGGACTTTGAAATCAACCTTGCCCTCTTCCCTCACAGCCACAGGAATATAATATACAAGATAAGCATAGCCTGGCTGCTTGTAACCGTTCTTCTCAAGCATTAATGCGTAGCAGTCAAGCTGGTTCTGGTAATAGCTGGTGCTGTCCTCTTTTAAATCAAATCCTCGAGTCTTGAAGTCAAGGGGGATTAGGTAATCGCCGTCAATAAGGCATTCGTCTAGGGCTCCGTAAAGCCTGGCGTCTTTCTCGTCAAAAAAGAAGGTTCTCCAATCCCTGAACCTTTTTATTAATGCCTTGTCGCTCAGGAGGATGCCGCTAACCTTTTCTTTCAGCTCAGGAGGCAATGAGCCTCTATACTGGTCATAATACTTTTTAAGAGCCAAATCCATGCCTGAAGGCAGGGTTGAGAAAGGAGAGCTAGGCCTTTCCACGTCAAGCTTTTCTCTGAGCCAGAAGCATAGCTGGCACTCTAAGAACAGGTTCAGTTTTGAAGGGGACAGCTTTATCATCAAGGAAAAGAATCTGCTTGCTTATTTAAACATTTTCTCCTTCTGAGCTATGCACTCTAGAGCGGCATTAATCTTGTCAAGGTTAGCATTCATCTTTTCAAGATTAGAGTTAATCTTCTTAATTACCTGAAGAAGCTCGAAGTTGAACTCCTCCACTTCCTCTGCAGGCACATCATCCATTTTTCACACCCCGCCCTTTTTTTCATGCCTCGCTCTTATTCAACTCTTAACATCAGAGGGATTATTAAAGCTTTCTGTTTTTAGCAGCTTTCAGCAACAATCTTTAAATAATAGGGCTTCCTTAATAGTTGGTAATGGCTGAACCTCAACTCACGTTCCTAAGCTTAGTGATGCTGCTCTCATTAATAGCATATCTTGTCTGCGGGGTCGTAATCCTGAGAGCAAAGGAGTTTGGGGAAAAAAAGAGAAAAAACCTTGGAACAGTGCTGCTGGTTGCGAGCGTTCTTAATTTTATTCTGTTTAATGTCTTGGCTTTCAAGAGGTACACTTATTCACCAGTTGAGTTCGCCGCGCTAATCCTCTTCTTCCTGATACCATTTGCTGAGGGCATGGTGTTCCTTGTTTCAAAGGAGATTAACCTAAAGCTAAAAAAGCCTTTGGGAATCCTGCTGATACTGCTCATGTTCTTATTCTTAATCATAACCGCGACAGTATTATAAGCATAAGAAAAAAAATCACACAGTAAGCATCATCTAGTCTTGGATAAGAAGCGGGCAGCAAGGCAAGCCAGCAGGTAATAGTACAGGAATGGGATGGCTATAAAGAATATTATTTCCAGGATTACATAAATAATTCCAGTTGAAGGAAGCTTGCCTATAAAGTAGAACGGCCAGGCAAACGCCCAGAAAGGCAGCCTGAAATACCATGCCTGGCAGGTGTTCTTCAGGCATATGGTCTGAATCCAGAAAGCTTCAAAGCTAACCACAAAGAAAGCAGTGAGCCACAACACCTTAGCAAGGTTGGGCTTAAAAAACTCTGAAGGGCTCATAAAAGCTTATTCTGACAGGATACATATTAATAATTTTCCATCAAAAGCATCGCTTTTTCCATAAAAAGCAGTGCGGAAAGTTTTAAACGTAGCATAACCAAATACTGCTCTAAAAAAAGAATCCTACTCTGTTTAGGCAAGTAATTAAGAAGACGCTTCTCTTTACACCCTATAATATTAATGTGCCTATTCATAGCTTAACAAAGCATAGAAGATAGACACTAAAATATTTACTCCGGCAGCGAACATGCCTGCTCTGAGCAGGAGCATTCCCAGGGAGCCGTGAGTTCCCATGATGCTAAGCCCGCCCAAAATGGCAAAAAAGGTCGCCACTGGCAAAGCGATATCAATCCTTACCAATGTTTAGTTCAGCCCCGCAACATAACAGTCGCAGATGTTTGTAAATAACTCCTCCTTTATTTTTTCAAGATGGTGCACGCCTATCGGCGAAAAATCCACCCCCTCTTTGTGAGCAACTCTTATTATTGGCATTACTGGTATATATACTTTTTGTTTCGCAAAAAAAGGATTTGTTCCTGGTGCAAAAAATTTAAAAGAACAACAGGTATTCTCTGCCTTATGAAAAAGATAATCCGCAGAATAATCATACTCCTGCTCCTATTCCTGCTCTTATTCATATGGCTCTCACTTGTTTACTTTAAAGAAACTAAAAATCCACCATACCAATACCCTGGAAATGATTCTTACACTATTAAGCCAAGTGATAATGAGGATAATGAGACTGAAAACAAAACCATGGCTTTATCATCCCTTTACCCAATAATCTTTGTTCATGGATGGATGGGCAAAAATATTGATTACCTGGAATACCTTGCAAAGCTCCAAAGCAAAGGAGTGGCAGAGTCAAAAGGATTGATTGACCGATACAGCAACGAGTCCATTTGCCCGGAGAAGTGGCCAGTAGGGGTGGCTGTGAGCGCAGAATACTATTACTTTGATAATTTTAACCGAGGCATAGAGGATTATGCAAAAGAGCTTGACCACAGCGTGGGGCTGGTGATGAACTGCACTGGCTCTGAGCAGGTAGTGCTTGTTGCTCACAGCATGGGCGGTTTGGTTTCAAGGAAGTACATGGTGGACTACGGAAATGAGCACGTAAAAAAGCTTATCACCCTAGCAACGCCTCATTATGGCTTTAATGAATTCACAAGAACAGAGATTGTGCTAATGATTATACGCCTGTTCACAGGCAGAGAAAAAGAAGTAGACCAGATGAGGCCTGACAGTGATTTCCTAAAGCAGCTAGACAAGGATGATTTAAACCAAAGGGATAATATTGTGAGCATAGGAACTTATAATGTTGCCAACCAAACAGCCAGCTTTGGCCTGACAGTTTTCCAATCAGAACTATCCGGATTTGAGAAGCAGCACTTTGAGAATTCAGACGTGGTTGTGAAGCTGGACTCAACCAAGCTAGCAGGGGCTAAATACTATCAGATAGAAGGCTGTAGCCACACAGAACTGCTTGGTTTCAGGAAAAGCTATCCCAAAGGACCGATAAGCAATCCTAAAACCTGCCCTGATGCTTATAATATAGTCCAAAAAGAGATAGTTATAAGCCATCCTTAGCTTAGGTTTTTTCCGCAAGCTTTTTAAAGCCAATACCACCCCTAAAAAAACAAGAGTTTCAATCATTTTTATAAGGTGAGGAGTAAAGCATGGGCGGAGAAATTAAAAGAAAGAGCATTGGCGGCCTGCAGATAGGCAATTATATTGTTGTAGACGGAGCTGCGTGCACAGTCACGAGCATGCAGGTGTCAAGGCCAGGAAAGCACGGGCATGCAAAGGTAAGGCTTGAAGCAGTAGGGATTGTGGACGGCAAGAAGCGCCAGATAGTTGCTCCTGGACACGACGAGATTGATGTTCCTATTATTGACAAGAGGAATGCCCAGGTGCTCAGCATCTCAGGGGATGCTACTAATGTGATGGACTCAGAAACTTATGAAACCTTTGACTTGACAATACCTGAGGAGATCAAAGGCCAGGTTGCTGAGGGCACAGTGATTGTTTACTGGGTAATCCTGAGCGATAAAGTTATGAAACAGATCAAAACCGCTTAAGCGGTTTTGGTCGTGCCAAGAACGAAGTTCTTGAGCACAGATCAAAACAGCGTAGCTGTTTTGGCTGTCCAAAAATAAAAATTTTTGATACAAATAAAAACCGCTTAAGCGGTTTTTATTGCCCCAAAAAACAAAAAGTTTTTTGAGGGCAGATTAAATTAGTTTAATGGTGAATCAGAATGGTAAAGTTTCCAGAAGCTGAGGTAAGGCTTTTCAAGAACGTGTTCGTGTGCAGGAAGTGTAAGACCAAGATAAAGGCACCCCCCTTGAAAGTGCTTGCAGGCAAAATCAAGTGCAGGAAGTGCAGTTCAAAGGTTCTGAGGACTGTGAGGAAGAAGTAAGCTTTTTCTTTAATCTTTTATTCAACAGCCTTTATTCAATAATCTATTTAAACTCCTTCTTATTCCCACCCGCATAAGATGATAGTGATAGATAACAGGGAGCTACACGCAAATGCTAGGCGAAGCTACGAGCAGTTCAAGAAAACTTATAAGCTCATCAAGATGTTTGAGCGCGAGGAGTTTGTGCCTGACAAGGTTACCATGAGCATGCTTGAGCTTTTTATCAGGGAAGCCTTTGAGATTGAGCCAGAGCTAAGAAAAAACCTGGCCGGGCTTGAAGAGCTTAATTCTCAGCTTGCAGAGATGATAAAGAAGGGCTATCTCAAGCTGAAAGAAGATGAAACCTGGCCGGGCTTGAAGAGCTTAATTCTCAGCTTGCAGAGATGATAAAGAAGGGCTATCTCAAGCTGAAAGAAGATGAAGTCTCGCTTTTTGACCCTGCTACCAAGGATTTGTTCTACAGGAATGAGCGCAAAAGCTTGGAAAATGCTGTGAAAAAGGCTTTGAGGCAAAAGGAAAATAGCTGAAAAGCAAAACACATAAAAAGTCAGGCGTTAATAATTTCTTTAACATGAGTTTTTTGGGTTTTTTAATTGAATACAAGTGGACCATTCTTTTCTATTTAATTGTTGCATTAATTGTTTATCTTAACAGGAGGAAGTTCGAGATCCAGGCTAAGATTGTTGCTCTTCACAGGACCAAGATTGGCATCAGCTTCATTAACAGGTTTGTCAAGGGAAAAGAGGAGTTCATTAAAATTCTGGGCTTATGCGGCATAGGGCTTGGCTATATCGGCATGATTGCCATCTTCTATTTCCTGTTCCAGCTGTTATACGAAGCTATCCAGAAGCCTACTGTTTTCACTGCGTCTCCTGTGCTTCCGGGAGTCCCTATCCCTGGCTTAGGAATCAAGTTTCCCCTGGTGATTGGATGGATCAGCCTGCTGATCATAATGATTATCCATGAGTTCAGCCACGGAATTGTTGCCAAGGCTCACAACCAGAATATAAACTCAACAGGCGTTGCCTTCTTCGGCCCTTTGCTCGGAGCCTTTGTTGATATTGACGAGAAAAAGCTCAGAAAGCAGCCAGACCATGTTCAATACAGCATTCTTGCAGCAGGAGCTAATTCAAATATCATCACCAGCATTATCTTTCTCCTGTTGCTAGGCTTTGTCATGGCTCCTGTTATTAACGGGATGGAAATGCCTGCGGGCGTGCGCATTCAGGTGTATGAAGGGCTTCCTGCTGAGCTTAGCGGATTGAAAGACGGTGACGTGATTGTAGGCGTGGATGATAATGCCATTGTCAGCGTGCAGGACTTTGTAAATTTAGGAGTGAAGCCTCACCAGTCTTACACTTTCCATACTAGTGATGGCAGAAGCGTTGATGTGACTGCAAGAGAGCATCCTAATAACAGCAGCATCGGCCAGTTCGGCGTTGATTTATCTGATGAGACAAGATTAAAGGAGCCCTCGGCTGCAAATAAGGCATGGTATGCTATTCTCCAGTGGATTAAGGAGCTCTTGTTCTGGCTCTACCTGATAGGCTTTAGCATTGGCTTGTTTAACTTTCTGCCAATATTCATCACTGACGGCGCAAGGATACTCCAGATAAGCCTTAACAGAATGATAAAGGACCAGTCAAGGGCAAAGAAGGTCTGGCTCTTCATTAACAAGCTCAGCCTGCTAATATTATTATTGCTGTTCATCATACCCATTGTCATGAATATTGTTAAATCCGTCTCTTCTCTTGGTTAGATTCATTTGACCAGATTTGTGTTTCAATTAACTTTTTAAACCCTTCACTAGTTCTCAGGAATATGATTACTGTAGTCTTGATTGAGCCTGAGCACCCTGGTAATGTTGGGAGCGTCGCAAGAGTGATGGCTAATTTCGGCCTGAAGGACTTGGTTCTTATCCGTCCTAAGTGTAAGATTAATGATGAGTCTAGGCGTCTTGCAAAAAACGCTAATTACATCCTTGACAAAGCCAGGATTAATGGCTTTAACATCTTAGGCAAGTATGATTACCTAGTTGGAACCACTTCAAAGTTGGGCACGGATTATAATATTCCCAGGAGCCCAATGACTCCTTCGCAATTGGCTGCGAAGCTGAAGGAGCTTAAGAAGTGCAATATAGCTTTAATACTTGGCAGGGAGAGCGATGGCTTGAGGAACAATGAGGTCAAGCTGTGCGATTTCATGGTAACCATTCCGACGAGCAAGAGCTACAATTCACTTAACCTGAGCCATGCCTTGGCTGTGCTGCTTTATGAGATTCACAAGGAGAAGAACACTGCAGAGCTGCTGAAGCCATATACTCCTATTAGTGGGAAGGAGAAGGAGCAGATATTGAAGATGCTTAAGGAAGCAATGAAGAAGATGGATTTCCTGAACAAAGCAAAGGAGGAAACCCAGCTCAAGGTCTGGAAAAGGATGATTACAAGGTCTTTCATGACGAGAAGAGAGGCATTTGCATTAATGGGTTTCTTGAAGAAGATAAAATAACTTTGGTTGAGCACAAAGTGCGAAACCAAGTACTTTTCATCAAAATCTTTTGATTTTGAGATGCCAGAAGCTTCGCTTCTGAGCATTGTTAAGTTTTTTGTAAAAACTTAGTGAGGAAGAGGATGATTACAAGGTCTTTCATGACGAAAAGAGAGGCATTTGCATTAATGGGTTTCTTGAAGAAGATAAAATAAAATAACACAAAATAGAATAATGCGCTAGGGCTGTTTGGCTATGGATGGATCTTTGTCCATCTCTTTTTCTTGAAGAACCAGTACATGAATATACCAATGATTATGCATACCGCCCAGAAGAGGTAGTACCCATACCTCCAAGTAATTTCTGGGAAATAATGGAAGTTCATGCCATAAACTCCTGCGATGAAGGTGAGGGGCATGAAGATGGTGGCTATTACTGTGAGCTTCTGCATTATAGTGTTCAGCCTGTTGGATATAACGTTCAGCCTGTTGGAAAGCACAGAAGTATAAGCTTCAAAGGCTCCGCTAAGAAGGTCTCGCTGCATCTCTAGCTCAGCATAAATCCTCATGATGTGGTCGTAAACATCCCTGAAATATATGCTTGTGAGCGGGTGGATGAAGGGGAAGTCTCTTCTTGAGAGCTTATTTATAACATCTCTCTCAGGCGCAATGCTCTTCTTAAGGTAAAGAATTTCCCTCTTAATGTAAAGGATATCTTTGAGAACATTATGAAGTTGCTTTTGCGCAACAATAGATGTTTCCAGGGCCTCGATCCTGTCATCCCAGTAGTCAAGCAACGGGAAGTAGGAATCAACAAAGAAGTCAACAATCTCGTACATGAGGAGGTCTGGTGCTTTAATCCCTCTGTTATTATTCTTCCCTAAGATTTCAACCAGGTGCTCCATGCTCGTAGCCGAGTGGTTATGGACAGTGACAAGGAAATTCTTTCCAAGGAAAAAATCTATTTCTCTTTTCACAGGATAGCCTTCCTTGAATTCCCTGGAAATGCTGTGAAGCACCACAAAGATGTAATCATCAAAATTATCAACCTTAGGAAGCTCTATCGACTTCCTTGCATCCTCCATGGATAATGGGTGAAAATTAAATGTTTCCTCAATCTGTTTGAATTCTTTCCCTGTGGCCTTCTGCAAGTCAACCCAAACAGTTATTTTTTTATTCCTGAGAATTTTTTTTATTTGAGAAAGAGGGATGTCCTTGGTTACTTTGTCCTTCATGCACACAAAAGTCCTGATCATTCTTCATCACTTATCATTCTTGGTCAATGCCTGCTTTTCTTGCCACTATTCTTCTCAAAAAAAGCCTTAACCCTCTTTTCTCCCAAAGGCTTGGCGTTAGCTCCTAGTTTATAATACTTTTTCTCAGCAGCTTCACCCCAAGAGTAATCGCCCTTCTCAAGCTTCACTGACTCCAGCACGAACTCTCCAAGGGCAACCCCTTTTTTCAGGTGATAATAAATAACTCTCAAGGTGACCTTTGGCAAGATTGCGCAATAATCCTTGTACAAGTCATAGCCATAAGCCTTGCCTCTGTGATAAAGAATCTCGATAAGGTTCTGGCGAATGCTGCTCCCGATTGGGCGTCCTCTTTTTTTAACCATATCCTTGTTTAGGTTCTTTCTGCTTTTAAATTTTTTGGATTAAGGTTCTATAGAGAAAATAAAAGCGTGTGAAAAAGCCTGTGCCTGCCTGAACACCCAATAAGTTTTTTATTAAGCGTTTTTATTAAGCCTATTATTAAGCCTGATTTTTCTGACTGCTTCCCTTCAGAGCAATAAGTATCTCGCACCTCTTGCACACCTCCTTTGCCGACGGCTCTCCGCAGTAGGCGCAGGCATTAACCTCAAGTTTCTCCTCGCCACCCACCTCTTTCATCTTGTAAATAGTTCTAAGGAAGAAACTGATAATATTATATTTTATCGGAGGGTGCCTCTTCTCAAAATCATCGAGCATGTCAGCGTACTCCTTCCTGTAAGCCCCTTCCCTGCAAGGGCAGGGCTCGTAATTGACAGGGAACTTCATTAGCTTGGAATAAGTAGTTGTCTCTGTTTCTGTGCATAGGTAAAGGGGCTTGGCTCTCTTCACAAAAGCCTTGCTGCTTCCTGAGCCTGTTACTGGGCCTTGCCTCTTTGCAAGGATTAAGTCATTCCTGAAAACATTCATTATGAACGCCTGAGCCTCGTCGTCAAGGTTATGCCCAGTTACTATGCAGTCAAAGCCTTGTTTTTTTGCGTATTTGTTGAGCAGGTACCTTCTGAGCACGCCGCAAATCAGGCAGGAAGAGTATTTAAGTCCTTTCTCATGCGCAACCAGCTTGATAGAGCAAAGCGAGCAGCCGAACTCGTCCCTGAAGCTTATCTCATGAAGCTTGATGCTGTATTTTTTGCAAACCTTCCTTATATTCTCAAGGTTCTTTTTTGTGTAATTCCCTATGATGGCGTCAACAGTAACTGCCTCAACATCATAGCCAAGCTTTTTCAGAACATACAAGCAGGTGGTTGAGTCTTTGCCGCCGCTCACAGCAACTCCGACCTTATCTTTTTTCTCAAACAGCTCAAACTTATTGATAGTCCTCCTGACCTTCTTCTCAAAATAATCAACAAAGTGCTGGCTGCATAAATCAGAGCAATAAACTGCCTTGCTACACCTAATGCAGTTCTTGCTTTTTTCATTCTTAGCATTATCCTTAACATTCTTAGCCATGAGAAGAACAAGAAACTAAATGCTTTTTTAAAGGTTTAGAAAATCTGAAGAATCTTACTCCTATCTCACCCTTCATCTCTCACCCTGCTCATCATCTCCTTTAGCCTCTTGGATTCCAGGTTGTAGGATTCGTGGTTGTTGTTCAGGGCGTGCTCCTCCATCCTTTCAATCACTTCTTTTATCTTCAGGACTTCTTCCAGCAAGTTGACTTCCTTTTTAACCTTGGCCTCAGCAACCTCTTCCTCAGGCGCTTTTTCCTCTAATGGAACATACACCTCTTCTGTTTCATTATCCTCTGCTGGCTTTTGCCCCAGCTCTTCTGCAAGGAAAGGCTCCTCAACAAGCACTTTTGCTTTTGCCTCTTCTGAGTCAAGTATTTTTGGAAGCTCAAAAGGTTCTTCTTCTGCGCCTTCAACTATGAGCTCGCGCTTGTGCTCAACAACCTTCTCCCTGCCCTGGGCTATCTGCACAACAGCCTCCTCTGTCTCCTCAGCCACTCTCCTAATCCCTCCCATGCGCTGGCATGCCAGGACTACGTACTTGAAATCATCTTTTATCTCAAAGTAGAGCTTTATGTCCTTGCCCAGGAAGCTCTTTGCCCTCTTGGTAAGCCTTGCTATTTCTGCTATTTGCTTGTCGTCCAGTTTCTGTCTTGAGCCTTCGCCTCTTAAGTCGTGCAGTACAAGCTCTTCTTTATCAATATCCCTTTCAACGCAGTACTCCTGCACATTAACCTCTGCCCTTGTGATTAGAAGGGAGTTCATGCTGACCTCGTGATAATCTTTTCCCAGGATTTCATTCTCAAAGCTGAAGTCCTGCATGCCCAGGAAGCTCTTAACCACAATAGTCTTGTCGTCATGCTCAGAGTAAGAATAGGCTTCTGCTGATTGTTTTATCTTCTTCATCTTCTGGATTATCAAGCCGATTCCAAAAGGCTCCTTAATGCCCTTGCTTTGCCTGTAATGGATAGAGTCAGGAGAGTAAATTGATGCCCACACCAGTTTTATTGCTCCGTGTAGGATCTCTATCCCCTTTATATTCTGGAGTATGCCTTCCTTGTCTTCAGTGCCCAGCAGGTAAGAAGGGCTTCTCATGACATTCGCAAAAGGAAAATCCCATTTGGATAATATAGCGCTGGCACTGGCGCCAGTATCAATGGTGAGGGAATCATAAGCCTCGTTCAGCTCGTCTGTGAATGACTTGGAAAGGCTTGCTTTTGAAAATAATTTCAGAATCTCTTTGTAAGCCTCTTCTGGCTCATAATCCCTCAGGGCTTTCTCTACCTTGGACTTAAGATTATTTTCCTCTACAAACTCAATAAAAGCCTGGTTGTTAATCACAAAGCTTAAGGGAATGTTCAGACCTTTCTCTCTTAACACTGTAAGATCTACTGCCCTGAAGCCAACACTCCCTAAATCTGACTGCTTCACATTGTTCAAGGTTATTATGTAGCGCATCTTCTCCATTGATAAATGGTTTATATCACTTACTAATATTTAAATTATTCGCACAGCTTTTACGAAAAGCTGGCAAAGGTGTGCGACATGCGCTCACTATGTTCGCTTAGTCCCACTTAGGAGAAATAGTAAAATTCTAAGCTTTTCTCTTCTCAATAACCCTTTTATCCTTGTTAACAGCCTCAAAGAGCTTTTTCCTGGAGAGAAGCGTGTTCTGGGCCCCGTGATGGGATATTACTGACTCTGCGTTGTTAATAGCCATTTTCAGGCAGAAATCAAAAGGCTTGTTAAGAATGATGCCTGCTGTGAACGTGGAAGCAAACGCATCCCCTGCTCCTGTGGTCTCAACAATCTTTAAATCCTGCCTGGCGCCAACCCTGTAAAAGAAGCCGTCCTTGTAACCGACTGCTCCGTTCTTGCCGTCAGTTATTGCCACAACCTTGGGCCCGAAAACCAGGAGCTTCTGGATGTTCACCTCAGGAATGTTCTTACCCACCAGGGTTTCTGCCTCTTCCCTGTTAAGCACCAGCACCTCAGCATACCTTATCATGTCTATTGCTTTCTGGGTCTCATTCTCCAGCATGGTGGAAGAGGGGTTGAAGGCTATCTTTGCCTTTTTCTTCCTGGCGTGCTCTGCCACTCTCTGCATTGAGAGCAGGCTCTCTCCGAGCATGGAAGAGAGGTAGAGCCATTTTGTCCTGAGCCTTGGCAGCTTGATTTTGCTGTACCTAAGGTCATTATTGCAGCCCTTGTACACCAGGATGGTCCTGTCCTCCTCTATTGAGTCCAGGATTATGGAAAGCCCTGACTGCTCTCCTCTCGCGCCCAGGAAATCTATCTTTTCCTTTTTCAGGTGCTTGAGGATAGTATTGCCGTTCTGATCCTTGCCTATTTCTCCGATATAAGCTGTCCTAAAGCCCAGTCTTGAGAAAGTCACAGCGCTATTGGCTCCGTTGCCTCCGAAGTTGTGCATGAGCTTGGTTATTAGCATCTTGGTTCCTGCAGGATAGGAGATGAACTCCTCAGAGCCACTTTTTGAGCGGATGTCAATGATTTCAGAGCGGTCTGTGTGCACGAACAAGTCCATAGTGTTGCTGCCAATGGTTATTACGTCGTACATTCCAAATCAGGTTACAGAGAATACGGGTTTATAAAATTTGTTATCAGGGCCATTAGAAAGATTTATAATGCCTTAATTTTAACTTTGCCTTATGAAAAGAATTTTTTGTTTTGCTCTCGGAAACATGTGGAGCTGGACTAAATTAAAGAACAGGGCTGAGCTTCTTAAATATGCTAAAGAGTTTGACATAGTTGGCGTTGAGCTTACCATGGCAACAAAGGAGGAGTTATTTAGGTTCAAACTGACCAAATCTCAGGCTAATTGGCTTCGAAGCCTTGATTATGTTAGTATCCATGCTCCTTTTAGGCTATTAAGAAGAGCTGAGAACCATGCCGAGCTCTTGAAGCAGCTTGATTGCATCCAGGAAGTTTATAAGAAAGTAAATGCTAAGGCAGTCATAATCCATCCTCCTGACTTACCTGGGAGAGAAGTGCTTGATAGCTATGATATGCATTTCATTACAGAAAACCTTCCAAAGGATAAGCATATCACGATTAGAAAACTTGAGAAGATATTCAGGGAGTACCCGAAGCTTGGCTTGTGCCTTGATGTTGCTCATGCGTATTTGTGGTCTAAGGACGAGACTGGGAAACTAGTGAAGAAATTCAGGAAAAGAATTAAGCAAATTCACTTTAGCGGCACTTATAAGAAAAATGACCATGTTCCTTTGCAGAGCGTGTCCTCAATATTTCTAAAATCTATAGAACCTGTGAAAAAGTTAGATGTTCCGGTGGTCATAGAGGAAGATATAAAGATTAAAGATTTAGGGTTTGTTAAGAAAGAAATAGCTTATATAAAGTCGTTATTCTGATACACAGTATTAAGTCGGATATCAGCATTACGCCTTATCAAACGCCTTTTTCCGGGTGGAAGCTTCTGCCCCAGTCAACAGGCGCTTTGAGCTGTAAGTATTGTTTGATGGTCTGGTGCAGCCTAAAGGATGTGAGGTACAAGTCGTGCTTGTAGCTCTTTATCCTCTCAAGGTAGAATCTTTCCCTGAACCATCTCTCAAATATCCTGAGAATAGGGCTTTTCAGCCATTTGTCCTGGTAATCAAGCTGGAGCCAGGCTTCTATCCTTATGATTACATCTCCCTTGTTGGTCTTGAACTTCTGGCCTTTGTGCATTATCTCAATGCTCTGCATCCTGAGCGTCTGCCAGTCAATCTTAAGAAAGTACCTGTAATAATTATTACCCCTTGGCGCCTGGATTGTCCTCCACCAGATGTGGTGCTCCTTGGCTCCGTCAGCCTTGGTGTGGTCAAGGTATAATGCTTCAAATTTGTCGTCTGATTTACCGTCCACTGCGTTGAAGCCTTCATCAACCAGCCACTCATGAACCAGCTTGTAAAGGTTTTTCAAATGAAACACTTCCTCGTTCTCAATCTCGAATTTAGTTGCAAGAATATCCCTGTTCAAAGAATCAGCCGGTCTTAGTTTGGCAGCACCCATATTACAGAACTCTGGTTTAGGGATTATTTAAATCTTTTGTTAGTGCTAAGTGCTAAGTTAATTTTGTCATTGCTACTTTTCTTTTGTTCCTTATTTTCCTTCTCAGAACCACCTGCTCCAAGACTCCTTCCCTGAGGAGAGCTCCAAGCGTCCGCCTAAAGAATAAGCTCACAGGCATGGGATTGTCTACCAGCTTTATCTTGTTGCGCTTCACAGCATCGACGATATCATCCTTTGACTTTGCGCTGTTCACCAGGGTATAAGTCTTTCCCAGTTCGTAAAGCTTGTGCGCGTCAGAAGTGCCGATTAATGGCTTGCGGTATTTCTCTGCGACTGCAACAGCCTTAGGATTTCCTGCTATGAACTTGAAGATGGGATTAATCATGGCCCTGGTGTAGAAGTGGCTGAACTCTATTGCGTGGAACTGGTCAATATGCTTTACAAGCTTGCTTTTTAAGCAGTGGCCTGTAAGGAAATACGGGTGAGGAGCAATTATCAGCGCAGAGTCTTTTATCTTTTCCAAGTCATCCAGCTTCTTAATCCTGGCTAGTTCATCATTTGAAACATTAATGAGCAGCACGTCCTTGCCTTCTATGCGGGGCTCAGCACCAGGTATTAAGATGATTCCTTTCTTCTTGGCATAGCTTTTGAGTAAGCGATTATATAGCACATGGTGGTGGTTGGTTATTGCTAAAACCTGGAATTTCTGCTTAGCAGCTACTCTTATCAAGTCTTTTGCCGAGTATTTGACCAGCCAGAAATCATAAGGGTCCTCGTGAGTGTGTATGTGAAAATCTGCTTTTAACACGGATAATATCGCCCCAAAATTTTTTTAAAGTCAGCCTTTTTAAACTCGGTCAAAGTAAATCTAGTCAAGTAATTCCTGCTTCCTTATCTTGTCTGGCAAGTATTTTTCAGAGATGAATGAGATGCCTTTTGATGACAAAGCCTGGATTTCTACCTTTGCTCCGAAGTCTTTCATCATCTTGAACTGGCGCTGCCATCCCTTGTGCTTTGCAAACCATTCATAGTTCTGCATCTGCTTAAGTCTTGAAATATCTTTGTCTGTGAGCTTGATAAAGTGCCTTTTCAGGTCATAATTAATAACATCGTCACAAGTTATTCCTAGGAACTTGACATCTGATATTGCCATCTCATCTGCCATGTGAGCCAGGCTGATGCTGCCGAACTTGAGCACAGAATATATATACCATCCCCAGGGGTCGTTGTCTGCAAGGACGTAGATTGGCAGTTTGTGCTCTGTGCTCAGCCTTTGGAGGAGCCTCCTTATGCCTCGGGTTGTCTGGCCTTGGGATGACATGATGATGCAGTTCTGCTTTTCCCAGAACTTGTCCTCGTGCAGCCTCTCCCACACGGCTGCTTTTTCCATGTAGATGACGTACTTGGCATCCACTTTCTTGAACTTGATGTTCTCAACATTGCTTGGTATGCTCCATCCTCCGCTTCCAAGCTTTGACCAGTCAATTGTGTCGCCTGCATCCTCAACTATTACTTTGCCTGCTACGCTTCCCATCTTGTTGGCATTGACATTAAGGTTTTCCCTTGAGTAGCCAGTTATCAATTCCAAGTCCTCTATGGCTTTGTCTGATTCTGTCTGCTCGTCAACAACATTAATCCTGGTGTTAGGTATTGTCCTTTTTGCCATGTAGAATACGTCTCTTAGGCTGGCGTGCTTGCTAACATCCAAGAGGGTCTTGCAGATAGCTGCTATTTCTAGGGTTTGCAAGAATTTTTTTGAGTGAGCAACGTTGAAGAAGAACCTCTGTGCAGTCTTATCTCCAAGAGCAAGGGTTTTTGATTCCTTGTCATAAATTACATTGCTCAGCCCTCTCACAGAAAGCTCTATATGAGGGTTTTTTCCCTTGTTAATATCCTCGATAACCTCGTAGCCGAGCTTGACAAGCTCTTTTTTTGCATCCTGGTTGTTTCTGGCTTCTTTTTCTTTCCTGGTTTCTGTTGATTGCTTTTGCATGTTCAGTCCTCATCATGGTTTTCAGAGCCATTGGCTGCTTTTGTGCTTGCTTTTGTGCTCGTATCTTCATCAACCTCTCCTTTCAAAGTCTCCATCTCCATGATTGCCTGCTGGATGTCGCTCTTCTTGATCATCTCGTTCAGCTTCTTGACAATCTTGTCCTTGCTCTCTCCTGTAATCCTTGAGAGCGAATCAGCAACTTCAGGTATGTACCTTTCAAAAAGGTTTGCTCTCTCAAGCTGGTTCTTGACCCTGTGCTTCTTATGAACATAAGTCTGAAGCCTTCTCCCTGCTTCCTGGAGCGCAAGCTTGACTTCGTTAATAATCTCTGGGTAATGCGCAATAGCTTCCTTGCTCTCGCTCGTGAAAGGCACCCATACGCTGGCTATATGCACGGCAATGATTACTGGGCCTGTGGGAAGCGCTCCGTTGCTCTGGCTCAAGCCATAAGGCTTCCAGTTAGTCTGGGTTACGCTCTTGTAAATGCTGCAAGCCCCTTGCTGGTAAAGGAGAGGGACGCGATTAGCAAATCGCAGCAAGTTAATAGTCCCTTCTGCTGGCTGGTTGCCTCCATAAGCAATAGCAACTTCCACCTGGAAAGGGTTGCCTCTGTAAACAGCAGGGCTTCTGCTCACTGCGCAATAAAACTCTGCATTAACCTCTTTGCGAAGCCCTTTCTCAAACAATTCCTCGCCTATCGGGCTGATGCAGTCAGTTGGCGGGCTGATAATTTTTGTGTTCTTAATCGCATTTATCAGCTTCTCAGCATCATCCCTTGAGATTTTCTTTGGATGAGTGTTCGGAGGCACAAGTGCTTGCTCGCATATCTGCTTCGCAGTTCCTGGCCCTACTCTTGAAAACTCGTTTGTGAGAAAGGCTTGTAATGTTCTGTACTCTGTGTTGCCCAGCATTTTCAGCAGCATTCCCAGCTCCACGCCATAAGGATGAGGCTTTATCTCTGCTGGCTGCTTAGGCATCTTGTCTGTGGCCCTTGGAAAGATTATCTGCTCTGCCTTGGGATTAACATAGGTTATGGTGACGTGAGGATTGACAATAGCCACTTCTTTAAGGTACTCGTCAACGCTCTGAGGCCCTTTAAGGTAGCTACCTTCAAGGTCAAGCTCTACCTTGGTGCCGTGAGGCTTGTCCCACTCCTGCTCCTCAGCTTTGAGTATGAGCGGCTTGTTGTTCGCAGTGTCTAACTTGAGCTCATAGTAATGAGCAGGCTTGTCAGGCCCTATCTTGGAAATAATCTTGGCAGGCCTGCCGGTTGTGAGCTGGGCGTACATCACGCTAGCGCTGATGCCTATTCCCTGCTGACCACGGCTCTGCTTCAGCCTGTGGAACTTGCTTCCGTAGAGGAGCTTTGCAAAAACCTTGGGTATTTGGGCTTCAACTATTCCTGGACCATTATCCTCAATTATAGCCCTGAACCTATCATTGCCCATGTCTATCAGCTCTACATTCACCTCGGGGAGCATGTCTGCCTCTTCGCAGGCGTCCAATGAGTTATCCACTGCTTCCTTCACAGCTGTGAGCAAGGCTTTTCTCTTGTTATCAAAGCCCAGGAGGTGCCTGTTCTTCTCAAAGAACTCTGAGACAGAGATATCTCTCTGCTTCTTTGCCAATTCCTCTGCCTTGGTTGTTTCAGCCATTTTTACTCCGCAATAAAAACAAGGCACTAGTTATTTATAAAGGTTTGTGTAATGGAAAAAATAATTGCAGGAGGATATAAATAATTAATTGGCTTCCACATCCTATTCTGAAGAGGAGGAAGGTGGAAGCTGAGGGTAGGGAGAAAGAGTTTGGCTCAGTCCTGTAATACCCCCCCCTCAAGCCCTGGCCGAGCTCTCAAAATAGAAGTTTTTATAAAGGCATAAGAGTATCCCTTTTTTTATCGGAAAACGTTTTGCTTTTCCTGATAAAACATAGGAGGGATTTATAATGAGAAGGGATGATAGGAGTCGGGACAGGGATTCTAGGCCCAGGTTCGGTGGCGGTTTTGGAGGAGGCAATTTCAGCTCTTTTTCAAAGCCCAGGACCATGCATAAGGCTGTTTGTGCTGATTGCGGCGTTGAATGCGAGGTTCCTTTTGAGCCTCAGGAAGGAAGGCCTGTTTATTGCAGGGAGTGTTTCCCCAAGCATAGGCCTCAAAGGTTTTAATTTGGACAGTAACAATTACAGGTTGGTCAGGTATTGCAGGCTTTGTAAGAAGAGGTTTTTAATATGCAAAGGAGAAAAGATCAGCCCTTATTGTAAGGCTTGTCAAAAGAGTTTTGCTAGGAGGTATGAAGATGAAGGGAAAAGTTAAGTTTTTTAATGTTATGAGAGGGTTCGGATTTATTGCATCCGATGATGGAAAAGAGTTTTTCGTGCACCAATCAGGGCTGCAGCCGGGCGTTGTCTTAAAGGAGAATGACCAGGTCACTTTTGATGTTGAAGAAGGAGACCGGGGTTCAAGAGCAGTCAAGGTTGCGAAGGCTGATTCTGAATGAATAAAGCCTGGCGCTCTGATGATGATTCGTAAGAATTAAAATTAATCGAAAACTAATAGTTAAGCTCCAAATAAATTTTTAGCTTAAGTTTTATCTTAATTTTTATCTTCTTTCAAGAACCCGTTCTCTTCCAGGAACTTGAACCCTAGCTTTCTCAGTTCTTTCAGCTCCCAGAGGGTGTGGGCATCACTATTAACATATATGCTGTCTGCTTTGGAGAGTATTAGCTTTAATGCGCTCATATCAACGCTAGTCCTACCAGAAACCAAGTATCTGCAGTTCAGCTCAAGAGGAATGTTGTGCTGGTTGGCTGCTTCCACAACCTTGAGGATGTCTATCTTGTCGCAGCCCACGAACAAGTGGCCTATGGATTTGATCATGTCCTTGTGCCTGTGAATAGCATTAATGAATGCCTCTGTAAGCCTTTCCTTGTCTCCCTTGTAAACATTCTTGTGGTATGAGAGGATTACGAATTCTCCTTGCACCTGTATTCCTTGGATGTCAGCGCAAATATCTCCCTCTTCATTCAGGAGGTCTGCTTCCACTCCAAAGCTTATTTCAACATCATTATGAACATTCTCCCATCTCTTCTCTCTGATTAGTCCTCTCCCAGACTTCTTGGTGTATCCTTCTCTCTCAAGCGCTGCCTGGGAATGGTCAGTAATAACTATTTTCTTCAGCCCTAGCTCTCCTGCGAACCTTGCTATCTCATCAACAGTTGCCATGCTGTCTGAGTAGTTGAATGAGTGCACGTGATAGTCCTCCTTTTCTGTGTTCATAATTATTGGTTTTTTCATTTTCAAAACATCATTCCTTCTCTTCTGGCTTTTCTTCTCTGGTCTTCCAGCCATTTGTAAACAGTAGAGTGCATGCTTCCCTTAATCAGGAGCTCGATTGCTCTCTTGGCATTAGGCGCCTGGGTGCATTCCCCGATTATGCTTATGGTCTTGCCGTAAATGCAGAGTGAAGCGCCTGTCAGTTCCTCAATAACTCTTCTTGCCTTGCCTCCTGTGCCTATCACTCTCGCCTTTACTCTCATCAGCTTATTCTTGTTGTCCAAGCCATAATCCTTTAAGTTGATTATTTCGAGCATATAATCAGGTTTTAGCAAGAGCTTTGCTGTGTCTGGGCTGAAGCCTCTGGCGATTGCGAGTATAATCTCTCTTAGGGCGTAGAGCTTAATAGCGTCCTTGCCAGCAATAACCACATCCCCTTCATGGGAGTCAACACTTATCCTGGCTGATGAGCACTCCTCAAGCTCTTTCTTGTCCCTTCCCTTCACGCCTATCAAGGCAGCCACCCTGTCCCCGGGTATTCTTAGGCTGTAGGAATACTCTTCACCAGAGCCGAAGATAGATTGGTTATCAAGCTGCTCAGGCTCTTGCTCATCCTCAACATTCTCTTCTTTCATCTCCTTATTTTCAGGTTTTTCTTTTTTCCTGGCCATACCTTTAAGCTGGATAATGATTTTTTTTATAAATCTAACTATATTCACAAAACTTAATAAGGCACTCGTATTCTCTGGCCAGATATGCACACTACCAAACACCTGGTAATCAATCTTGTCCTTGGAGGGATAATATTATTTCTCAGAGGAGAACCTGTATTCTCCCTGGGCTTGTTACTGATTGTGCTTGCAGGAGGGATTATAGACTTTGATCATGTGTTTGATGAAATGCGGAAAGGAAGCTGGAAGCATCCTGGGAAGATGATTAAGCGCTGGGCAGCAACCCATAACCAGTATGTTCAAGGCCTGTATGCGTTCCACACAGGGGAATTCCTGTTACTCATGATAATCCTAAGCTTTATCTTCCCAATCCTAGCCTATGTGTTCATCGGGTTAGTTCTGCACTTATTTGCTGACGGAGTAACCAATTATAATGATACTAAGAGTTTCTTCTGGTTAAAGAGCTATTCCGCGTTGTGGTGGCTGACAAAGAAGAAAGCCAATCTTTAAGCTATGATTTTATTGTAAACCTCTTCCTCGTCAAGCTTTAATCCTTGCTTGTTAAAGTATTTCACCACATTCCTAACATCCCTTCTAAGAAACTCCTGAGCCTGAGGGTGCTCTGTGGTTGTTGACTGGCTTAAGTCTATGAATACTGGCTCTTCCTCAAAATTCAGGATGTTGAACTCTGACAAGTCAGCATGCACCATTCCTGCCTTGTAAAGCGCCTGGAGGCTCTTGATAGTCTTATCAGCGAATTCCTGAGGATTTTGAGGAGGAGCGTCCTTGAGCATGAGCGCTGGCCGTTCTCCCCTGCCTATGAACTCCATCAGGAGAACGCTCTCCTTAACAGCTATTGGCATCGGCACCCTTATCACTTCCCTTGCTTTTAACAAGTTACGATACTCTCTCTGCACCCAGGCAAAAATAACCAGGCGCCTCCTCTTCTTCAGCCCTGCAAACCTTGGGTCAGGCATTATGTACTGGTACATCTTGTTGAAGTTGCAGTTCTCAACGCGATAGATTTTTGCTATGATTAGCTCGTCAGCCTTGGTTGCAGAGAATATGTTAGCTTCCTTGCCAATGCTTATCGGACTCTTTAAACTGTCAAAATGACCCTGGCTCCTCAGCTTCTCAATACTCCGGAGTGCTGACTGGTCGAACACGTTCTTATAAGTCTTCCATTCCTCACGAGATGAGCGGGGCATAATGGATAAGATAAAGAAAGGATTATAAAAAGTTAATGAAAAAAGAAAAAAGAAAATGAACCTCCTCGCCCTAAAGGGCGAGGTATCCTTTAATCAAAGGAAGTGACTTTCCTTTGTGTGTAAAAATTCCATCCGTTGTTGGATGCGGCAATGTAATGCTGAATGGTTTCAGCAGTCACG